>Ga0214921_10005220_pt1 | contig 18493 bp, 16 predicted proteins | sample LL1505_MetaG_FD_177992 | JGI IMG/M metagenome (GOLD analysis project Ga0214921, IMG submission 177992) | Freshwater microbial communities from Lake Lanier, Atlanta, Georgia, United States - LL-1505 | ecosystem: Environmental > Aquatic > Freshwater > Lake | place: USA: Georgia | collected... | reverse complement strand
TCCGCCCGAGCTGCGCCACTGGCGGTGGCATTTTCTTCTTTTAGAAGCAGAAAGTTTCCGATCACCAGTGCATCCATATCCGTGTTCAGAAAGCATCGATAAGCCTCCTCGCCAGTGCAGACAATCGGCTCACCCCGTACATTGAAGCTTGTATTAATAATCACCGGGGAACCCGTTATTCTCTCAAAGGCCTCCAAAAGTTTTCGATACCGCGTCCCCAATCCTACCGTTTGCATTCGGGCCGAATAATCTACATGCGTGATAGCAGGCAAACTAGATCTCCTCTCCTTCACCCGATCCAATCCTATCTTTCCGTTGCTGGATGATTTTTCTCTGTGCTTTTCTAAAACCGGTGCGACCAGCAACATGTAAGGACTGAGATGTTTTGGGTCGATTTGGAACCAGTCAGCCGCCCTCTCTTCCATCACGGAGGGTGCAAAGGGACGAAATGACTCCCGAAACTTTATCTTCACATTCATCTGCGTCTGCATTTTTTCACTCCGGGCGTCGCCCAGGATGCTTCTGGCCCCCAGAGCCCGCGGGCCAAACTCCATTCTTCCATTCACCCATCCCACCACTTTCTCGGAGGCAATTAGGCCAGCCACCTCGTCACATAGTTTGGCCTCATCTGGGATATGACGGAATTTCGCTCCCTCTTTTTCTAGAAAAGAGCAGGTTGAATGATCCTCCGGCTCCGGCCCCAGATACGACCCCTGCATGAAATCCTCCTTCATCACTGTGCGAGGCTTTTCGAGTAATTGGTACCAGGTAAAGAGAGCAGCTCCAAGAGCCCCACCCGCGTCCCCCGAGGCGGGTTGAACCCAGATATCGTCGAATGGTCCCTCCCGCAGAAGCTTTCCGTTCCCTACACAGTTGAGAGCCACACCCCCCGCCAGACAAAGATACTTCATTCCGGTCAATTGATGCGCATGCCGCGCCATCTTCAACATGATTTCCTCAGTGACGACCTGAATCGATGCGGCCAGATCCATTTCCCTTTTTCCAATCGGAGACTCTTTCTTTCGAGGCGGCCCCCCAAAAAGTCCATCAAACTTTTTCGACGTCATCGTCAGACCCCCTGCATAGTTGAAATAGGACTGATCCATCCAGATCGAGCCGTCGTCAAAGATCTTCACCAAGTGCTTTCGAATTATGTCGGAATAGACAGGCTCCCCATAGGGAGCCAACCCCATCAGCTTGTATTCACCAGAGTTGACCTTGAACCCGCAAAAATAGGTGAAGGCAGAATAAAGAAGCCCCAGAGAATGTGGAAAATGAAGTTCCTTGAGCAATTCGATCCGATTCCCCCGCCCAACCCCAATACTGGCCGTGGCCCACTCCCCCACTCCATCCATCGTCAGAATGGCCGCTTCCTGAAAGGGGGAGGGGAAAAATGCACTGGCGGCATGGGACTCATGGTGACTAGGAAAAACGAACCGCTTCGTGTATCCAGGAAGTTGCTCTCTCATTCTTTTTGGAAGAAACAGCTTATCCTTAAGCCAAACTGGTACGGCTCGAAGAAAAGAGGGAAAGCCAGCAGGCGCTAAGGCAAGATAAGTTTCCAAAAGCCGATCAAATTTCAAAAGAGGCTTTTCGTAAAAGGCGACGTAATCCAGATCCTTCGCTTCGATTCCGGCCTCCTTCAAGCAATAATCCACCGCGCGGACCGGAAAAGAATCGTCATGCTTCTTCCGGGTAAACCTCTCCTCCTGCGCCGCGGCCACAATCCGCCCATCCACCACCAGCGCGGCTGCAGAATCATGATAATAAGCCGAAAGGCCGAGAAAAATCATAATTTAAAATTTAGAGCAAACTAACGAAATCTCAATACAAAGAGTTTTTGCCCAATTTTTCTTTTTTTATTGTTAATACTTTTTCTTTGATATTTTAAATCAATTTATAGTAGTCGGTCTAATGAACTGGCCAATGTGTGCGGATGGATTAATGCCCTACACTTTTCTGATTTATAAAATAAAGTTATGTGATCCAGGTACTCTTGATAGCGACGTTCTGGCATATGCCTGATGTACTTATATATGTCGGCGATATCCTTAAAGTCGCTGATATGAATAAAACATTCCTTCGGAATAATTGTGTTTACATTTTCAGCTCCTAAGTAAATAGGCACTGTTAGATTTCTAAAACAGTTGTATATTTTTTCAGTTACCCATCCGTTGGAATAAGTTGGTTTATTTGTGTTTTCCGGACAAAAACAAAACTTGTACTTTTTTAAAGTATCCGATATTGGTTCGGCTCGCTCTCGCTTGTATACATGCGGGTACATCGACCAATCTCCATAAAGATGGAAATCATTTATCTGATTGCACTCAAAGAATCTTATAATCTCGTGTCTTAAGTGATACAGATTATACTTGTCTTGCAGTCCGATGTTTTTGTTTCCTAATATCATGCACGCAAGATTTTCTTTATGAATATTGTCCGAAAATCTCAATTCTAAATCCTCATCAAACATGTCACGGTTCCACCAAATAAACCACCACTGGTGGGGTAGGTACTCAAAGCCATATTTTTTACAAAAAAGTTTATTCCAGCAAAAGGTAATTTTATTAACACTTAACTGCTTGATTTTATCCCACTGTCTGGGATTGACTTGATAAGGCTCGAATATAAATGCGATGTTGTTTTTTGCGAAAGCATTCGAGCCATCGAGTCCCAACGTGTAATCGTAATCACCATCTACAACAAAATTATGTTTTTTTGATATCCGATTCAGAACCTGTGCCATATAGCTGCTTTCACTTGTAAGATTCCCGCTTTGCTTATCGCCAAGATATATTTTTATCCTCACCTAGTTAATTTTCTTTTTTGAGTCGTCCCTCATGCCTCCTGCGGGCAATGTTGCGCCGCCGCGGCCACAATCCGCCAGTCCACCACCAGCGCGACGGCAGAATCGTGATAAGATGCGGTAATTCCAATTGTTTTCAATGTGCAAGCATTTTACCAGATGCTGAAACGGATCTTTTAACTGATTCGATTTCAATGTATTCAAAACATAGAGCACTCGAACCATAAGTCATTTACAGAATAATCATATGAATATCTTTGTTTTGGAGTCTGGCCAATCACCACTGGACTTGTTCCCCCGCGGTTCGACAGGAGCCTTCGTTTATTCCCGCTCCTCCCCTTCCTCTCGATGGCCAGAGATATGTAAAACTCTTCGGCGTCTGGATAATGAATCTTTTGATTTGGCCGTCGTTTCCGTTCGGGAAAAATTGTTCTTTCCTGAAGGCGCAGGATGGATGCGGGGCTTGGGACAATCTCTTAAGTCCTTTCTATCTCGCCCCGATGAATTGGCTCAATTACTATTGTTTTCGAAACTAGTTCAGAAAAACATCCCGATCGCGCTCATCAACCGCTCCGATTGCGGTCGCCTCCTGCCTGGGTCTGAATGGTACTATCGTCGAGCTCACCGCTGTTTTGTCAGGGAACTGCATCCTCTCCCGGAAATCGCCCTGAAAGACATCTTTACTGCCTCAGGTGGTAATCTTCAGTCGAATCGTCGAGCTCGCCGTATTCTTTCACTCTTCGACCCCTCCTCCCCAAAATTCCGTGACATCTTGAAATTGATGCCGATCAGTCTAGGATTGCCTGAGGCAACTAGTCTTGATTTCCCCTTTCCCAGCGAAAAAAAGTGGGACCTTTTTTTTGCTGGGGACCTTCATGAAAAGGTTATTCGGCAAAGGCTAGCATTAGAGGCACGCGCTTTTGCTGAAAAGCACCGTTGCAACTTCCTGATTTGTGATCGTATGAACTCTGCGGAGTACCACAAAGCTCTTACAGAATCCCATCTCTGCCTTTCCCCCCCAGGAATGGGCTGGGATTGCTTCCGTCACTACGAGGCCATGCTGGCAGGATCAGTTCCACTCATGACCTACCCAACTATTCTTCAGTACCAAGCTCCAATTGATGGCAAGCACTGCTTCTACTTTGCGCCCGAACCTGGCGGCCTCACTCGATCCTTGGAACACGCACTTTCTTTGAAGGCCCGGCTACCGCAGATGGCCGAAGCGGGCCGTCAACTTATTCTCGAACACCACACCTTTCCCAAACTCCGCGAATATATAATCCGCGAAACCCTCACCGCTTTCAGTTCAGCCCGAGCAAAAGATTTGGCGCGCTTTCCTTCCCCTGGCTGACTACCGACCTCCGACTACTGCCCCGCCTTTTGATCCTGAACCACCCCCCCCGTAGTTTCCTCAAATCTCATCGTCAACCACTTGGGGTCCCATTTGCTCCCTGCAGATCTTCGACAATCACTCCTCATCTGCTCAAGTTTGTCAGAATTGGCCAGCAGGCAAACGAGCTCATTGCTCAAAGATCGAGCACTTATCTCATTTACCAAAAACCCTGTTTTGCTAGGAACAACCATTTCCGGAATCCCGCCCACCGCAAACGCCAATACCGGCGTGCCACAGGCCAGAGATTCCTGAACCGTGCATGGTGCATTTTCCTGCCTAGCTGGATGCACATACAGATCGGCTGCTCGGTAAGCATCCGCCATGGCCTCATCGGTATCAATGGATCCAAGGTTCACTATCCCTTCCCTCTCCTGCCCATTCCGCCCAAACAAGGCCAGAGTGGCGCCTTTTCTTCCGTGGCTCCACGCCTCCAGTAAAAGATCAAAACCTTTCCTAGGATCCGCCAAAGAGTCCGCACCCACCAAGATCACCAAGCCTTCTTCGGGAAGACCCCAACGCTTCCGAGCCTCAATCCGGTTCCCGGGGGAATAAATTTCTAAATCGATCGGGTTTGGCAGAAACACGCAATCCATGTCGGTCCATTCTTTCGCAAGGTCGGCCAACCACCGCGATGGTGCCGTCAAGATAACTGGATATTTCCCAGGTTTCCCAATCACACCTTCCACCCTGCTCTTCCCTGCCTCCTTCCGCTTTCCGCCTTCCACAACCGAGTCTTCTTGCCAGTAGGACTCGCGGCTGTCACCGAGCGCCCACATATCGTGCAAAGTCCAGATCACCGGAGAGTATTGGCGTGCAATGGAAATCATCTCCTCCGACCAACCCCATTTCCGTCCACCCGCAATATTATGAAACCAGACGAAGTCGGGCTTTCCCTTGGCCAGCAGTTCGCCGAGCCGTTGCTCAATCTCATTCTTTCTTCCTTTCCTTTTATCTGTGAAACACTCGAGGACTCGGCGCCACCCGCGGGGTGGCTTGCCGGTCATGAGAAATCCGGCGGAGGAAGTCTCGTCCCCCGCAGCCTGTATCACGATGTGCCCCGCTCTGTCCAGAAGGTGCGACCACCGACCAGCCGCCCGAGCGGCGCCTCCATTCCTAAGATGATCTTGTACAAAAAGAACTCTTAACTTCTTCATTTTTCAATCCCTCACCCTCTGCCTAAACATTTCTTGATTGTCTTTTCTATGGGCCTAAGAATTTTTCGATCGAATCGGCAATTCTTCAATCGGCGAAGCGAGGGAGGGCGGTCAATTTCTCCAGGCTGAAACAAGCCGGTGACATGGTGAATGGTGAAGGATCGTCTGGGGACATCTTCTGGTCGCAAATATCTGCATTTGGTGTCCGGATAAAGGATATCGCAATGAAAAAGCCTGATGCCCCGAACCGTCACAAAATCCTCGCTTTCAAGATCGAAGTCTTGCAACCCCTCCGCCAACATAATTTGAGTTAGGAGATCGGTTGCAAGCGGTGTGGACTCAGGATTCCGATGAAAGAATTCCAACATCTTTGCAGACAACCAGTGGCCGGGAATAAATTCAAAGATTGCAGTTGCGAGGGCATTTTTACGGATTCGGTTTTGGATACACTCAAAACCCAGAAATCCCCCGCAAGCTAGTACCGGATTCAACGGCTTGAGGACTTCGACATCATAATCAAAATAGACCCCCCCCATCTCATATGCCCGCTTCCAGCGCAAGTTATCGGAAGCGAAACAAAAATTGCCCTTCCCCATCTGTCGGGCCACAAACCGGTTTTCCAGCGGGAGATTATACCGTGTCCATTCATTCAGGGTGTAATCCGACAGATGCGTTTCCCAGCTTTTCCGGCATCCCCGTAAACGATCCGACACCTGCTGGCTATCCAGCCAGATGGCATGAAGATTTTTTGATACTTTCTGTGACATGATTTAATTTGTCCAGGCGAGCGGGTACTCTTGATGAGGTCCGATGGGCGGATGATTCACAATCCGCCTGGGATCCAAGCGTTTGCCCGACAAGAATTCTGCCAAAAGCTCCTCCTCCCAAACAGGATGTTGAAGGCCTGCTCGGTTGGCAAACTCGGTATTCACCCGGTTGATGGGCAGGGAAACGTAGCAAGACTCTTCCGGGCAAAGCATCCACAAAGGGGAATCCTCGGTGCAAAACCGATTCAGCCGGTCTTCTAGTTGGTTGGGGTTGGTGAAGTCAAAACGAGTTAATAGTTTTAAAATTCGATTCCGGAGGTAGATATGCGCATCAAGGGAGTACACCACCCGAAAGTCTCCTTGGGCCCTTTCCCATCGCCACGCCAGGAAGCTATCCACGTATTGAAAAGATGGGGTTCGGTAATGTTCATTGGCCGGATGACAGTAACGACAATTTTCTCCCAGTCGCAGGCTGACTGCCGCCACTTGGTCCCAGTCCGGCTCAACCAAATTCGGTGGAGTCTCAAAAAACAGCCCGTCATCCGTACAGAACATGATGCTTTCCTCATTCGTATTTTCCAGTAGTTCTACGAGGTCCCGACTAAACTCCGTCTGTTCCTTCCAGCCAATTTGAGGCCATTGCTCCCGCAAAATTTGGTAGCTTCGCGCATGGTCCCTCGTCCCGGAAACCCATAGCACGGAAACTGGCCATGGATTTTGCGATACTTGGCTCAGACTCCGCAAAAGGCCATCAAGCTGGCAGGCTCGATTCCGTGAGAAGATCAACACATGGGGCTTGAGGAACTTCCCGCTTTTGGGCCTTGGTGGCCTCGGCCAAGGCCACAGAATATGACCGATCTCCCGAATGAGATTTTTATTTTGAATAGAATTAAATCGGGCGCTTGAGGAGGATGAGCTTGTCACCCTGTTCGAACATTTCCAATTCATAGTGACCGAGCGCCTGAAGGATGGAGTCTCGCGTCACCGCCGACCAGTCCTCCTGATTCGCACGCGTGCCGAAAAGGCGAATATCGTCCACAATAATGCAATCCAAATAGGGCCTTTTCCCCAGAACTTCCATCTCCTCAACAAGAGGAACATCCTTCACTCCTTTGCCAGTACCCGCCCCAGAAAAATGTGCATCTAAATAAAACAAGGTCGGATGGTATAATTCCTGACAAGTTTTTCTAAGCTCCGTCACCGAGTCTCCAAGGACATACAGGATTTTCGGCGAGGGATGCCGGGCCCTTGCCTCCTGATGGAGCTTGAGATCAATTTCTATCGTGATAAGCCTCTCAAAGAAAGGCTCCATCTTTCGGACGGTTTCCCCGTGAAAGGTTCCAGTTTCGACAAAGGTCTTCAAGGCCTGGATTTGCGGATAGCGGATTCGGAGCTGTTGATAGATTTCCAGAAGGTCTTTTCGACCTTGGATAAGGGTCTTGAATTGTTCTTTTTGTGGTCGTGCTTTCTTAAAAAGAATCTGCGTGAATTTTTGTATTATCATTTGAACTTCCCGAAATACTACTACATTTGTAAGGTAAGTTATGAGACTTTTCCAGACTCTTTTCCCCCCAAAACTCATGGAGTTATCTCCAAGGATGTTTGTCGATTTACTTCGAAAAGTGGATCCGGTCATTTTAGAGATCGGCTGTAACGATGGTTCCCACACAGTTGGTTTTTTGCAAGCTTTTCCAAGATCTAGGCTTTTTTGCTTCGAGCCTGACCGACGAGCCATCAATCGTTTTGCACAGAAAATAAATGACCCCCGCGCAGTTCTTCACCCTTATGCCATCGGCTCAGTAGATGGAGTAACACGCTTTTTTCAAAGTGGTGGCAATCCTTTACCCCACCCGGATCCCAAGTTCCCCGCAGACTGGGATCTCTCTGGCTCCATTTATCCACCGTTGAACCACCTACTGAAGGTCCCAGGGGTGACTTTTTCAAACCAAGAGGAGGTTCCTATTCGTAGGCTGGATTCAGTTGTGCTAGATCTCGGAATAGAAAGGGTTGACTTAATCTGGGCGGATGTCCAAGGAGCTGAGGCGGATTTAATCTCCGGCGCCCGTCAAACCCTTAAAAAAACACGTTTTCTCTATACCGAGTACAGCGACGAGGAGCTTTACGCTGGGCAAATAAATTTAAGTCAACTTCGTGCTCTTCTTCCGGAATTTAAACTCGTAAAAAAATTTCCCAACGACGTTCTTTTTGAAAATAAGAAATTTTTCAATTAAGCATTTAATCATAGCTTTTTCTAATTAGGTCCAAAAAAAGTATCTGGATCGCCTTTAGTTTTCGATTTCGCAAGCATCGTAAGCTCTTTGGCCAAGCGAACCCTTTTTTAAATGGATAGTTGCAAAAGGTCTTTTTCTCCCATGCCCAGGCGAAGTATCGTTCTGCCCTTCTTCTTTCCAAGTTGATCCCGACTTGGGCCCCGACATGGGTTCCTTGGGTTTTTAGTAGGAGGTAGTCTTGCAACTGATCCTCCATGCTATGATCCATCCGATCAGACACCTGGCTTCCGTGGCGCCGGTACTCATAGATTGGCCGCGGCTCATAGAAGACATCCGCTTCTTGGGCACACTCGCACATAAGCACCACATCGGCCATCTCCCGGTACTCCTCATGGAGCCGGGTCGCCAATTCGGAGGCGGGAAGACCAAAGCAGGTTCCGGGGAACGGAATGAAATTATAGGAATACCTCAAACAAACCTCTATCCTTCCCCGCAACACAAAGGGCTGTGTTTCTTTTGGCAGAATTGGATGTATCTCTTTGCTTTCCTCATAAAAAACCTCCAAGTTGTGAGAGCAAATCCAAGGTCTCTTTTGCCGGCTGGCGAATTTTGCGAGAGTCTCCACATAATCTGGCTTGAGACGATCATCGTCGTGGACAATGGCAAACGGCTGGGCTTTGCCCAAAACCTTCAGGCCCTGACGAAAAGCCGCCCATTGGCCGGACTGGGTTCGGGAGCTTTGCTCAAGGTCAACCTGCGGGCAGACGGACCGGATCAGGTTTTCCACTTCTCGGGAAATTGCCGGCCCGTCATTGACCACCACAAGTCGAAGGGGCGGTCGGGACTGTCTCCGAATACTTTCAACACATTCACGCAGGAATTCGCCTCTTCCCGCAGTTAGCAGTAACAGAGAAATGGAATTGGTCATTTTTGGGTTGCCGGCAACCAAGCCCAAGCTTTGCTACTCATTCTCCGGAATCTGTCGCGGATTTTTTGCCAAAGGTTCCGCCTACCCTCTAAAACCTGATAGTGTTTTTGAAAAACCTTCTCATCAAGCATTGCATTCGGGCCCTCCTCTTCTGGAGAAATCAAGGGAAAAAAGAGCGAACTCACCGCATGCATTTTTAGGGTGGCGAAGTTGGCTTCCACCGTGTGGGTGGCGTGCTGGTCAAAACCGATATTCCGCACAAGGTTGACCCGGGGTATGATGCATACCATGTGATGATTCCATAACGATAGAGTCCAGCGATAGTCCCAGGCGTCCAACTTTCGGGCGTACGTTCCTTGGAAGCACCTTTCCCAATAGGCCCACTCCTTTGGTGATAGTTTTATCCAGTTCTCTTTTTTGATTTTTGGAATTTCAGAAAGGAGTTTTTCTTCTCGATCAAAACACTTCCACGCCCTCTTCCAGGTTCCCCAGCCCCAGGAATGGTGATACCGCGTAAATCGATAACTGCCTTCGCTTGTCCAATCTTTGGGATTATCATAGTTGTTTCCGCAGACTGCCCCGATCCTCTCATTCTCCCGGTATTTCGCCAGCAACTCGGCAGTGAACCGGAAAAAGCTGAAATCTGGCACGGTGTCGTCCTCTAATACTATCGTTTCCGCTGCCCTCTCAAACACCCAGTCCAAACCTCTGGATACGCTTAAGTAAGAGCCCAAGTTGGTCTCCCTTTCCAACAACTCCCACCGGCATGGCCAATCGATCATTTCGCGAAATACCTTCCGTGACTCCTCCACCCCTTTTTGGATCTCCTCATTCCCAGGCTTTGGACCGTCCGAGACACCAAAAAGCACAGCGGGCCGGGCCTCTCGGATTTTGGCCATTACCTTCCGAAGATGCTCTGGCCTTCGATAAAAGAACACGCTGACTGGAGTCTGCAAGTTGTCGCTCATCGCACTATCTTTTTGACTGCATTTTCAATCGGCCGCAGCACTTTTCGGTCGAGACGGTAATCTAAAAACCTTCTCCAATGCGAAAGCGGGGTGGCTTGCCCGTGCCAACTTCCTTCGGCGAGGTGGATTCCCAAAGTGCGAAATGTCGGTTTGAACTCATTTCCCACACTTCTGGGCGGATAGAAAAAATCGGAATGGTAGATGCGAATATCTCCGAGTTCCCAGAAATCCCGCTCTGGTTGTTCATCCCGCAGGAAGTTCAGGCCCCGCGCCCGTAGGCTTCGAGTGGTTAAGGTGTTGTTCATGACCGCCTCACGCAAGTTGTCATACTCGTTCTTAAGCTCTTCCACCCAGGGATGCTGCGGGACAGAGGCGAAGAAGCCCATTGCCGCTGAATTCTTGCTAGGACGATTCTGGGACGACAGAAAAGCCAGTACACAGGACCTTGTAAGTAATGGCGTCACATCCCCTATCAGCTCCATATCGGTATCAAGATACAAGCCGCCCTGACCTGACAAGGCATGAAGGCGGATGTAGTCCGACGCAAAAGCATATTTTCGCTCCGCCAGCATTTTTTTGACAAAAGGGTGGTCCACGGGACTGTTGCTCTCATCCCACCGGAGGAACTCCCACCCTGGTAGAAATTTTTGCCAACTCTTAAGGCACTTTTGACCGATGGCTGACAATGGCTTTCCACCGAGCCAAACGTAGTGGACGATCTTGGGAATGGCCACGTCACTAGCTATCAGCCCATGATGAAAGCTATCTTTTCGCACGATCTGTTTGAGTTTTTTTTCAATCGGCCGCAAAAACCTGCGGTCAGGCCGATAATCCAAGATACGCCTGAAGATATTTTCAGGATCCTGTTTTCCATGCCATGCTCCCGTTCCATAATGGAGTGCGACCGATCGCGAGCGGATTAGAGGCGTCGTCTTTCCCCTTTCCTCTTGTCGTACAGGGTTGAAAAAGTCTGGATGGTAAAGACGAACCCCTGACTCGTCGATAAATTCGAAGTTTCCATCTCGAGGCATTTCTCTACGACTAAAAAGAGGAATGATCTCTTTCGTAAATAAAGTGTTATTCATGATTGCCCGATTTAGATGGTCATACTTGCGCCGGATATCTCCTAGTACTGAATTCTCTGGCTTTGACGCAATTAGGTTGGTAGCCACTGAACACTTGGCTAGGCGGTTCTGAATTGTTAAAAGCCCAAGAATTAACCTGTCAGATTCAAAAAGGGGAGCGGGATTCCTCAAAAGTTCTACATCAGTGTCCATATACAGCCCGCCATATCTCAGCAAGGCCTCGAGCCGGATATAATCCGAAGCGAAGGCATACAGCCTTCTACTCATCATATGCTTTGTAAACGGATGATTCATAGGGCTGTTTGATTCATTCCAAATCCGCAAATCCCAATCTGGAAGATACTGTTTCCAACTCGACATGCACTTCTGCCCTACTTCATCCAAGGGCTTTTGGCCCAACCAAACAAAGTGGATAATTTTAGGAATCATATTAAGTCAAAAAAACCTCATGAAACTTCTTCATGACGGCCTCGGGCTGAAATGCTCCAAAACCTAAATCAAGCCTCTTACCTCCTTCCGCTACACCCTTGCGTTTGTCTTGGACAACGGAAGCTAGATTCCGGAAAATCTCCTTAAGTTCACATGCACTGGCGTAAGGTGCCGCTGTTTCGCCCAGAATATCTAAATGAGCCCTCTCTGGCGAACCAGCGAAGGTAAGCACTGTCTTTCCTAGCATCGCAAACTCCAGGCAGGATAGACCAAAAGTCTCACCCCTTAGTCTCCCATGGAGCATGGCATCACAGCTGTTGAGAAACATTCTTTTCCGGATGGGATCTGCCGTCGCGGGCAAAAACCTTATGTTTGGCAGCCCTGCAGCCCCCTGAAACTTTCGGGTGTTAAGAAAAAGAAACCAGATATCAGGATTTTTCCTGGCAATCTCCACAACCGCTTTCTGCACCCAAGGGATATCGAACGAATCGTCCCCGCCATGGCGGCCATACACGGCGGCATCATCAGGAATGCCATACTCCGCCCTGAGGCTGCCGCGCTCTCCCGCCAGACGCACCATATGTGGAACCCATAGTGCACAACCATATGTCATGACCTCCGATAGCCATGAAGAAACGTAGGCGTAGATATCCCCGTGAAACTCCGATTCGCGAAATATTGCATGGATACCCGTCGGCACTTTTCTTGAAACAACCCCGTCATTAAATCCGTTCTTGATGCAGAAGAAGAAATCTGTTTTCTCCTCATTCAGAATTCCCTCACGCTCAACCTCCGTACGGTAGAAACGCAGCGGGGCAATTTCCTTCATTCTTCTTGTTACCGGATGCTCTTCTGCGCCCTCTCTCCAGGGCATCAGAAATAAAGATTCATTTCCCAAGATCTCCCGATTTCCCTGAGCATAATCCATGAGGGCAACCTCCGTACCACGGTAACCAAGATAGGAACTATGAAAGGCGATCTTCATTTTTTATCAGCGGCCACTTAAGTCTTAAGCTCGTAATACTCATCGTCATGGAAAAAAAGTCTCTTCCTGTAACCACAAGACTCCAATAATCTTGTCCAATGCGGATCCGGTTCTGGATTTTCGACAATAACCCACAGGGGCTGATCCACACGGGCGGATAGCCTATCCCATATCCATGAAAACTCTTGGGGCCGATGAATAGCCAGCAAATTCAATTGGCTGGCTGATTCTCGCTCAATCCTCTCCCCAGCACCTAACACCCCGCACTTGCGCATCCGGGTAGCCCTTTCCCTTGGCAGTGGGTTCGGCTCCCAAAGGATTCCATTCCAGCCATATTGAATCTCTAGCCCCAAAGTATGACTTCCCACCACCCCATCCCCCGCCCCTACCTCCCAAAACACTCCACCTTTTCGCGGGCGAAGAAACTTCTTCCAAAAGACGCGATCCTGCTCTTTCTGGCACACGAGAATATCAGGAGAAGCGTTTAGGTAAAAAAGCCCCTTTCGTCTTTTTTCATGTAACTTGGCGCTGGAGGAGGGGCATTGGCTATAAAACCACCCTTTGAATTCTCGCACCAAATTCATCTTTCCCCCATCAGGTCCATCTCGTCATGGTATCCTTTTTCGGGCTAGGATAAATCATGATTTCCGCAATCCCAGAATGGTGCGAGCCCTTTGCCACTTTTTTACCTCGGCCAGTCCTCCGTTGGCTCGAAATCCACGCCTCTCCCTCTGCCTATCTTTGCCCTGCAGCCCTGCAAGGCGTTCCTCCTCTTCGTGTCGCTGTCGTCAAAAGTGAAGTGGCCAGCCACATCTATACCCGTCCAGGCTCCAGTGCCGACCTCCTCTCCCTCGTCCTCTCCACTCCGAAAATGCTCGGACCCACCGCGTTTTTCACCCTGTTTCATACCGATTTTATTATCGTCCGCGAGAGTCCAGACCCCGAATGCCAACATTGGCGCGAGTCCTTTGCCGGTGATCCTAGCCCGTCCAAAACAGCACGGATCTATGAGAATCATAGAGATTTAATGCCGCAAGCTGGACCCGAACCCCGCCAGTCCCAAGGAAAGTCTGCAATTGCACCAGAGTCACACGACTGGAGCCAATACGACGCAGTCATCTCTCATGATCTCGCTATCCCAGCACGGATTGTTGCCAAATATCCCAAGGTATTTTGGTCCTACTGGATTGGGGAAACCGGCACCCCTACCTACAAAGCTTCGTACCGAGATCCGTTGGCCGGATACCAATGCTTTTTAAATGGTGGATCACGCCGCTGGCGTGTTCGTCCTCAATTGAAGCCTCATGTGGTGGAATTCCCCTTTATCTTTCAACAACCATCTGACCGCTTCCTTCTTGGAGCCAGGCCCTCGGTCACTCGTTCTGGAGTCCTACTTGAAAGGATAACAACCCAAAAGATGCCGCCCGATATTCGGGTCACTATGAACGAATCGATAGAAGTAATGCCCACCTCCGACTTATCATCAGAACGCCTTCAAAAACTACACACCGCACGCTATTTTCTTCAGATGGGGGGACACCCCGTTTGGGGAAACAGCTTCCAAGAAGCTGTTTCCGCAGGTTGCTTGGCGATCGCTGACCCTATTACTATGCCCAACAACCGCTCCCTCATGCTCCCAGAGCTCGCTCCAAAAACGTGGAATCAAGCCATTACCCTCGTTGAAAAGCTCGAACAAGATACTGAATGGCGGGAAAAACTCCGCCTGCAGCAGGAATCCCTTGCCAGTTGGTTCCTTTGTCATCGCCCCCTTCGAGATTGGCTCGCTCGCTATCGATATTTCCGCGAAGCTCGTAGCCGATGAGCGTTCTTCCTTCTCTTTCCATCAACTTTTCCGATTGTCCGGTCCACTTGGAGGATTTTTTTCTACGCGTCCTTTCTTCCCGCTATCAAGTTGTTCGGGAAGAGCGCCCAGAATTTCTAATTTACTCCCTCACCGGCCACCGCCACCGTCTTTATAACTGCACCAAAATCTATACCCACCATGAAGTCTACCGACCGAACTGGAGGGAGTGTGACTACGCCATCCTCCCCTTCCTTGGCAGCGATCCACGACACTACTACCTCCCCATCTTCGCCTATAACCGTTCTCCCGAACCGCTAATCCACAAGAATATCGACTGGAACCAAATCCGTTCCGGAAAGACAAGATTCTGCTCTCTGCTTTCCGCCTATGTGAACCGAACAGTCCAACGACGGATGGATTTTTTCGACAAACTCAATCGTAGGCGCAAAGTAGACTCCATCGGGCGAGCTGGGAATAATACGGGCTGGAAAGTGCCTGGTGGCCATGCTCCAAAATTGGAGGCCCTCAAACCTTACAAATTCACCATCGCCTTTGAGAACAAAGAGCTCGAAGGCTGGACGACGGAAAAGATGTATGATCCCTTGGCGGTACATACGGTGCCGATCTTCTGGGGAGATCGACGGGCAGTGGAATATTTTAATCCAGAAGCTTTTATTAGTGCTTACGATTTCAAATCCTTGTCTGAACTGGCCGACTATGTTTGCGAGGTCGATACCAACGAGGCTCTCTACCTCCGCTACCTTCAAGCTCCGCCCTTTCGCAATAATACGCCTCCCGATGTTTTCTCCGAAGCCAAGCTTCTGCCTTTTTTCGGGCAAATCTTCACCGCTAGTGTCAAGCCCGTCGCCCAACGCCGCTGGTTTTTCGGCCTAACTAAATGGCGCCTGGCGAAACGCAATAAACTACTAACTGAATAAGCTCCGTCGCTCGAGCTGAAGTGTTGGGTCTAGTACGAATGACCGAGCTTTCTCTTATGACTTGCATCCTATGTCCTCCACCGATCTAAAGAATCCAAAATCGCATCTTCAACGGGTCGCATGGCCACGCCCGCCTGCGTAATTTTCGCAGGGTCCAGTAGACAGTTAGAACGCGGGGCAGAGGCCCCGAATCGGTAAAACTCGTCGTCACTTTTCCAATATTCTGGCCTCCACTCCGGTTTAATTTTTTTCCGAATTTTTTCTACCACCTCGCGGGTGGAGACATAACCAGGGTTTACGATGTTGTAAACACCGCCAGCCTTACCCTCCATCCAGATATTAAGACATGCTTTCACGAAGTCTCCCCGGTGGCTCACGGAATTCCAATTCTGATATACTTTGGGATACCGCTGGATTTTGGAAAGGTAATTGCGGGCTCCATCAAACTCATCAAAAGGAATCCGCAAGCGCCAAATATAAAATTCGGGAAAACCTAGGAGAATCTTTTCTGCCACAGCTTTGCTCCCGCTGTAAAAACTGCAGTTGGCATGTTCAAAGCAAAAGTTAGGCTCGTCATTCTCTTCAAAGCCTTTCACCAGGGATGACCTCTGCTCCAGTAGTTCACTGATCAGCGGCTCAGTTAAACGGTCCTCCACCCCCCAAGCTCCATCCTTCCTTCGAATTTTGGCACCTTGATAAATACAGCCGGAGGAAACTGTCCCCAGTCGTACCCCGGCGATCTCGCAGGCCTGAGCCACAGTCTGAGCTAAGGACACGTTTCCCGCCAAAGTTTCAGCTCGCTGTTTTTCGCAGGCGTCCACGTTGGGCTTGCCCGTAAAACCGGCTGCATTGACCACGAGTTCAGGCTTGTCCCTGCGCAGCGCAGCCAACAAGGTGCGAAAATCCGCATAGTCCAGTTCAGTTCGGGACACCGATCGAGCGGGCACCTTTGTGGATTTAGCTCCAGCAATGAATGCCTGCCCAACGTATCCTGAAGCTCCAAGAACCCAGATCATACGCGCAAGAGGCTTCCAAACGTATGAATGGAATTCAAATTAAAAACTAGACCTGCCCGCGATTCGGTGCAATCCAAGGTCCTTCCTTGAATTAGAATAAAGATCTGCCGGCAACAGATTGAATCTTTTATGGCACTAAGTCCTCCCGCTGTTTTCACTAGTAACAACCCTACTCTACGCACTCTGGGTTTGCAGGCATTTCCGATGGGTCGTCGGAAATTCATGTATCGTTGGTAATGTCTTATTTTTCCCAATGCTTCCCTTTACTACCGAGCAGCAGCTGTGTTCCGCCACTCCCATCAAGCCCGTGGAGCAGTGCCACTGGTTTTTCCAGCTAACCAAATGGCGTCTGGCCAAGCGGAACAAGCTTTCCACGGAGTAGCCCCGCTGAGGATCCATAGACGGATGCCTGATGCCAGACGCCGGCCTATGTCTGCTCTCCGTCTTCTGCTCTCTGCCTTGCAACCACCGACATCCCACTACCGCTCCAACTCTCCCAGCGCTTCCTCAAGCAGTTTCCAGCTAGTGCTAATCGCTACCGACGGCTCATCATGCTTTTCCGATAACACCCAATCCTTTCCATTTCCAATCACTGCCGAGTGCCTTAATTCAGTTGCGACACACAGATCCCGGTAGCAGGGATTAACATAGGCAGGGCTCAAAAGCTCCACCACCCGGGTCCCTGGATAACAAAACACCAGATTGGTCAATGCCGCGCCATGGGCCCCCACCACCATGTCAGCCGAGCTAAAAACTTCCGCCTGCTTCTGGACGGACAATTTTCCACAGTCCACAGAATCAAATCCCCTCTTTTGCAATTGAGCCAAAATCTCTTTCTCATGGATCAATGGTCGATGTTTCGCTTCCCCGCGCCCAATAAAGATTTTCCGACCTCTGGATGTTTTCCCGGCGGGAAAAACATTACGCAAAAAATCCCCGCTTTCAGGCGGCACCATCCCTGGGACTCCAGGCAGGCTAGGGAGTACTGCTTCCTCCATTTCATAAACCAACTCTTTTTTATGAAATGTCAAACAGCGGTTGGCGTGAATTCCAAGTTGGTGGAGGCTCTCCCGTTGGAAGGGATGAATTAGACTATTCACTAAGACCCAGTCAAAGGATGCCGGATCGTATCCTGCCCGCCTCGCCAAGCCGATCCGTGGCAGCACATCGGTCATCCAATGAAAATAGGTGTCTCCTCCCGTGCTGGCTAAAACTAGGGTCCGTCCAGTTACGACCTGTTGCTTGGGTAGGGACAATCTTCTAAAGGTCCAGTTGTCCTCGGCTTTTTTTCCCCATTCGACTGAGACGTCCGCCAGTAGTTTTCCACTTTCATCCACTACGCTTACTGTCGGCCCAAATACCTTTAACCCATTGAACCTTTGTGCCCATGTGCTGCGAAAAGATATCAGGTTGGTTGCAAGCAGTGGATGGATTTTCGGCAAAATCGGCGCGGAGGGCTGGGCCTCTATCGTCCTTTCCGGATCGATTCCCTTTGCTCCCTCAGGCTTTCCATGTCGCACGCTTATCGGTCCGTACGTTGGCAAACTTAGAGCCTTGCCCGTCTTTCGGATAATCCGCCCCAGCTTCGCTCTTATCGCCTTAAATTTCACAGCAACTTATCACCAAGCCATCTCCGGACCAGCGAATCAATCTTCAATCAACCCTTTCTTACGAAGCAACGCCTCATCCTCCGGATTCTTCAGACTCGAGCGCCAAACTTGGGGCAGTGGAAAACGAGTTTCTGTCTTGTGAACCTTCATTCGGGGTCTGGGTGGTTCTTGTTGCAGTTCCATGATCGGAACACCTCGTTCGACAAACCACCATTTGGAAGCCTGGAAAGAGGCTCCAGCATTATGACCCTCTTGAATTACAGATATATTGAGGGGAACCGACGTATGTAGTTTTCTCGCCAGTTCAATCTGCAGATTCAAAATCTTCTCACACTTTCCCATTCCCACAAAATAATACAGCGTCACCAAGAGCACGTTG
>Ga0214921_10005219_pt1 | contig 18495 bp, 16 predicted proteins | sample LL1505_MetaG_FD_177992 | JGI IMG/M metagenome (GOLD analysis project Ga0214921, IMG submission 177992) | Freshwater microbial communities from Lake Lanier, Atlanta, Georgia, United States - LL-1505 | ecosystem: Environmental > Aquatic > Freshwater > Lake | place: USA: Georgia | collected... | reverse complement strand
CACCTCATACCAGGACTGTCGAGTCCATCGCGGCTTAAAGGCGTCAGGAATTTCCGCGATCCGCTCTGGGGTCTGGGTGCCGACAATGGGGATGGGACGGGCCGGGTGGGCCATGATCCAGCTATAGGCCGCAGCCGCCAGCGACACCCCATAGGTTTCAGCCACCGCGCCAAGGCTTGCGGCCACCGCACGCTCACGGTCGGAACCCGGCGTAGCCAATCGCCCTCCGCCCAGCGGCGACCAGGCCAAGACGGTCATCTTACGCGCAATCGCTTGATCCATGGTCCCGTCGGAAAGGGGCCCGACCGTCAGGGGAGAAAATTCTGGCTGCGTCGAGACTACGGGCAGCCGCAGATGTGCGGCAAAAGCCTCAATCTGACTGGGCGTATAGTTCGACACCCCAACTGCGCCAATCTTTCCCGCCTCATGCGCCGCTTCCAGCGCCCGGGCAATTTCAGCCGGATGGGTCAGAATATCCGGGCGGTGAATCTGCCAAAGGGCAACATGCTCTACGCCCATGCGGCTCAAGGAGGCATCAATGGCCGAGGTCAGATAGGCTTGGCTGGAATTGTAGGGCACACCCATCTCAATGCCGCCCTTGGTGGCGATCACCATCTGCTTCGCCAAGGCCGGGGCCTGCTTCAGCACCGCGCCCAGAAGGGCCTCGGCTGCGCCGAAAGGCTCGCCATTGTCGGGGCCATAGATGTCGGCCGTATCGAACAGGGTCACCCCCGCATCGAGCGCGGCCTGCACTCGAGCTTGGGCGGCGTTCACATCCGCGCCACGGAAACGCCACATGCCCCAAGCGATGGAGGAGACCAAAGGCCCCCCAGCATAGAGGTCGCGATTTTTGTTGGGTTCAGGAAGGTATGTCATCGGCGGCATACTATGCCCCAAACGGGTCATGTCAACGCGAGCCAAGGGCGTGTTAACGGCTTTCCGGCAAGACAGGCGTCAAGGGCGGCAATAGAGATCGTTGGGCAAAAGCCCCTGAGTCAAATCTCCATCAGATCTTGCCCGATGATGATTGTGCCCGAAAAATGAGGTCTGACGGCCTCGATCCAGTCATCCTCCTTGATGGCAGTATTGCCGCCCGGTACGAGATGAGACAGGACGAGGGTCTTGACCCCAGCTTCCGTGGCCACCCGCCCCACATCGGCCACAGGGGTATGGCTCGCCAAGAGGTGCTCTCGTAAGGTCTTGGCATTGGGTTCTGTCGCGATCAACTGCTCCAAGGCCGGCAGATAGAGCGCCTCATGGACGAGGACATCGGCACCGCGAGCGAGCTCGACGAGACGATCACAGGGACGGGTATCTCCCGATATGACGATCGAGCGATCGGGACAGTCAAACCGGTAGGCAAAGGCAGGCTTTATCGGGGGGTGATCGACAAGGGCGGCAGTCACCTTGACCCATTGATCCTGCATCACCAGGCCGCCCGTCGAGATCTCGTGGGGCACGATCCTATCGGCCAAAGGGGGGCGACCCTCATCGGCTATCCTTGTGCGAATATCGACCTCATTCAGCTCTAAGAAGAGCTTCGTCATCCGCTTCAGGGGCGGCGGACCATAGGCCTGAACCGGCTTGTTGAGTTTCGCGGCCCAACTGAGCAAGAGCAGGTTGCCATAGTCGGCATTATGGTCGGAATGGTGGTGCGTGATGAACAGGTGGCTCAAGGAAGACAGAGAAATGCCCGCCCTCACCAACTGCCGCGCAACGCCGTCGCCGCAGTCGATGACATAGGCCCTGTCGCCCACCATAATGACCTGAGCCGGTGCCGACCGGTTCGCCTTTGGTGATGGCCCGCCGCCCGTACCCAGCAAGATGAGACGCGATTTTGGAGCAGCAAGAGTCATGGCACTCGCCAAGCCTGATCCGGATGCCAGCCAGCCGAACCCACCAGCCAAGGTTCCCCGACGGGTTAAGTTCTGCCTCATCGCCATAGCCTCTCTAAGAACAGCTCACCCCGAGCCCGCTCTGGGTGACCATATACCATAGGTAGGATCTGTCGATGGAGACGCGGAGGGTCGAACCCTCCGCAGGCATAGTGTTCACACCACGCCCCCCATGATCTCAGGTCGACGCAGCCAACCAATCTGGGTATAGCCCATTATAGGGTGGGGCCTATGCTTGGGTGGACAGTGTCCGCACAGGTCAATCCCGCCGCCACAATCACTCGACCCGAACCCCTCTGAGGCCTGCCATGCAATTTGATGACGTCGTCCTAGGTCGCCGCAGCATCCGCGGTTACAAGCCTGATCCCGTGCCCAAGGCCCTGATTGAGGAGATCCTCACCCTCGCCATGCGCGCGCCCTCGTCGATGAACACCCAGCCTTGGAATTTTTATGTCCTGACGGGTGAGCCGCTGGACCGTATCCGGGCCGGGAACACTGAGCGAAACCTCGCGGGCATCCCCCATTCGCGGGAATTCCGCACCGGCCATGCCTTTGAAGGTCACCACCGCGATCGCCAGGTCGGTGTGGCCAAGCAGCTCTTCTCGGCCATGGGCATTGCCCGCGACGACAAGGACGCGCGTCAAGATTGGGTCCTGCGCGGCTTTCGCCAGTTTGATGCTCCCGTCTGTGTGATCGTGACCTATGACCGCGTGCTGGCCGACAGTGACGACACCCCCTTTGACTGCGGCGCGGTGACGACGGCTCTGGTCAATGCCGCCTGGTCTCGCGGCCTTGGCGCTGTGATCAACAGCCAAGGGATCATGCAATCGCCTGTCGTGCGCGAACATGCCGGTATTGCCGATGACCAGATCATCATGAAAAGCATCGCCATCGGCTGGCCCGATGACAGCTTCCCGGCCAATGCGGTCGTCTCTGAGCGCAAGTCGGTGCAAGAAGCGGTCGTGTTCCGCGGCTTTGACGACTAGGGTCTAGTCCCCTGTCATCCGGAGACCGTTCTGGCGCGGGCGTCTGCGCGCCAGAACGGCCAACTCTGCGACCGACTACTGGAACCGATAGCTCAAGGACAGTCCATAGGTCGCGGGACGGCCTGTGAACCGCACGGTGGTATCAAGGTTGCGGTTGGCAGCGGTCCAATAGTAGGCGTCCCCAACATTGCGGCCCCAGGCCGAGAGGCGCCAGGTGCCGGTCAGGCTTTCGAAGCCTGCCCGAAGGTCAATGAGGCTATAGGCCTTCACATTGAGCGATGGCAGTTGGCCCAACTGGCTATTGGTCTTGTCCTGATGGGTCACCCCGCCGCCGACAAAGCCGTTTAGGGTTTCATTGATCGGCCAGCGATAGTTGGCGTCGGCAACGAACTGCCACTTGGGCGTATTGGGGAAGGCTTGGCCGCCAAAGTTGGTCAAAATGGCGTTGGGATCAAAATTGGTGAAGCCGTCTAGGATCTCCGAGTCCGTATAGGATCCGCCTGCGGTAAGGCTCAAGCCTTCGAGCGGGACCCAGATTGCCTGAAGCTCGGCCCCCGTGACCTTAGACTTGGGCACATTGATCATCTGCAAGAGCGAGTTAAAGACGGGGTCCAACACCCGGCCAAGGATCTGCTTGTCCTGATAGTCGTAATAGAACAGGGCCCCGTTGAGTTGGAGCTTGCGGTCGGAGGTGGTGGTCTTGAACCCAGCCTCATAGGCCAGAACCGACTCTTGGGTTGCGGGCAGATATTGACGGGCCGTTGACGCCCCCAGCGAGGGGAAGCCGCCCGCCTTATAGCCCTTGCTGATATTGGCATAGAGCAGTGTCCGCTCGCGCGGTGTCCACTCTGTCCCAGCGCGCCAAGCAACATTGGTTTCATTCAGGCTATCGACCACCAGTCCCGGGGCATAGACGGCATTGACCGTTGTACAGCCGCCCTTTGGGATCGGGGGATTAAAGGGCAGACGGAATGCGGGACGGAAGGAGTTCCACAGGGAACCGAGGACGAAGGCCGTATTGCCATCGCCGGAATCGGCCGTACAGCCGCTGAAGCGATTGTCAGACTTCGTGTAACGGGCGCCGCCATAGATTTTTAGATCGTCGGTCAGTTGATAGTCGAGACTGGCGAAGATGGCCGAGGTCTTGGACTTTTGATTATTGGTGTCGACGAAGTCGGCAAAGATCGGCAGGCCAAAGCCGGTAAAGGCGAGGGCCTGGGTGCTCTGTGCCAAAATGTTGAAGCTCGATTCACGGACATCATCGTCGGCATAGCTAACGCCAACCGTGTAGTGGGTCTTGCTGTTGAGATCGCCAGCGATCCGCAGTTCCTGAGACAGGGACTTGATCTTACCTGTGGTATGGCGGTTCAGGTTCGACAGGGTCGTGCCGTCAATATCCTGGAGCTGATCCTGCTTGAACTGACTGATGGCGGTCAGCGAGGTCAGGGTCATGCTGTCCGAAAGTTCATAATCGACCTTCGCGGCGGCCTGAAGGAAGCGGTTGTTCTTGGCATAGTCATCCGCCGGATTGAAATCGGCAGCCCGCGCATTGGCGGGCGCTAATCTGTAGCTCAGCAGGCCCGGGACAAAGGGGGCAATGGGCGCAATCTGGGGGTTAATGCCTATCAATTGACCGGCTTGGACATCGGACTGGTCATTAGAGCCATTGATATTGATCTGAACCTTCAGACGCGCGCTAGGGTCCCACGCCAAGGTCAGGCGGGCATTTTGCACCTTGTCCGCCCCATTTTCGGCGGCGTTGGTGTAGCTGCGCTGCCATGGATCGGACGTGATCGTCTGGACGGCCAAACGTGCGCCTAGCGTGTCGGACAGGGGCCCGCTGATAAAGCCGTTCAGGTCCACCGCGTTAAAGGTGCCGTAGCTGGCATCAATGCCGGCCGCGAAGCTTTTGGTCGGCTTGGAGGCAATGAAGTTGATCGCACCGCCGGTGGCATTTTGCCCGAACAGGGTGCCTTGCGGACCCTTGAGAATTTCGACGCGCTCAAGGTCCAGATTGACCCCGCGGCTCTCAATGGCAAAGGGGATGGGGGCCTGATCGATATAGAGGCTGACGGTCGAACGGCCGCCTAAGCTGATGTCGCTAAAACCGATCCCGCGGAGGGTATAGATTGGCGAGCCGACATAGGAATCGGCATAGCTAAAGCCCGGCGAAACCTTGACCAGATCTCGGACCTCATTGACGCCCGCACGCTTGAGCTGTTCGCCGGTCACCGCCGTAATCGACATGGGCACGGCATTGACATTTTCTTCGCGCTTTTGGGCGGTGACGATGATTTCGGGGACCAGAGACGCCGTCTCTGGCACGCGCTCTTGGGCCTGCGCGGCCGCGCCCATCAACGACAAGAAGGAGATACCCGCGATAATTGCCAACTTTAGGGCGCGCGGATGGGATGTCAGGGTTGGGCGTTGGGACAGAAGCAACATCGGGGGTCCTCCTTTGAGAGACGGGGTCGCGCGGGCCGAACGGACCTGTGGTTCGATCGGCGACGGGCTGGCTCGAGAGCTTGGAATGGCGTGCGTGAGCAAACTGTTTGTCTGACTCAGACGGGGCCTAGTCGGCAGTCGGTCGGCGCCTACGGCGTTCGCACTTGCGCGAAAGACACCGCTAATTTCAATTTGAGGGCTGAGGCCTTGGCATGGAAAGCCCTAGGGACTCAAAGCCCAGAACGGCCAAATTCGAACCAATATTTGGGCCCCGCCTCAAGGGCGAGGCCCAAACTCTTGATCGGGGTCGTCTAAAGGAACAGCGCTTCGAGCCGCGCCTTTAGATCCCTTCGTCAGACAGGCCTACTTCGCAGAAGCCCGCTCAGATTCAGAGGTCGCAACCGTCCAGATGATCACACCGAAGGCAATCTTGTTCAGAACGTCAGCGAAGTTGTAGATCACGTTGAGCGCCGAAGAGCTGTTGGCGGGATCTTGACCCATCAGATAGCCCACGAAGTAACCAATCGGATAGATGGCCCATCCAAAGGTCACGATCAGGCGCATCAACTTGAAGGCCGATTGAACCGACTCCGGAGATTCGGCAGCATTGATCTTGCTCGCCTGACCCGCGAAGATTTCATAGAGGATATAGGCCCATCCGAGCATCCCCACGATAAAGCCGGGCCATGCGCCTGCATAACCGGCTTCACCGGCATAGCCGCCAATGAGCATGACGAATGTACCGATGATGAGGCGCCAGAAAACGCCGCCCGGAACCTTCGTGACCGCAGCCAAGATCAGGTAGAACTCGACCATGAGCAAGGGAACGGTGATCAGCCAGTCAATGTAGCGATAGACGGTTGGCGTGGAGCCCGTCGCAACCCAGACGTCCCGCATGTAGAAATAGTGGACCGCGGCGACCAGCGTCACAAGACCAGACACGGTGAGCGAGGTCTTCCACTTTCCTGCAGTCCGATCTCTTTCAAGAAAAAAGAACGCTGTGGACGCGACAAGCGCCATAGAAATTAGCCAGAATGATATACCAACATAGTCATCTGACTTAAGGTTTTGAGTGGACGCATGGGCAAGCGCGGGTAGAAGAGAAACGCCCGTTCCCAAAGAGAGCCACTTTACGCGAAACTTAGACATTCAAGCCTCCCTAAATAGTAATTTCTATTATTACCCTTAAATCCTAATGGCATTTTTTTTGTCTGTCCAGAGATGTAACGCTGGATTGATGACCGAATGGTCCCTGGATCAATAAACACACTTCCTGTTACAAAACAGATTTTCAAAGTGATTTTTCACTAGATGCTTGCTGAATTAGATTGAATTTAAAGACTTTTCTGTTCGCCCTGTTTAAATGCCGGGGCGAAAGCCAAAGACCGGCAGCGCCTGCGACAGACTGGTAATGGCTCAAAACAATGCTCTAAGCTCTATCCGTCGGCGCGAGCCCGTCTAAAAATGGAGGCACACTGCGGGACATGATTGGTGGTGGCGTGAAGCGATCTCAAGGCCGCCTCGGCTTTGGGCCATGTCGTGAGCGCTGAAAGAAAGGCCGGCCAACCCGCCCCTATGGACCCTTGATGGCCGTTTTCGGTGCCACAGCAAGCCCAAGATAGACAATAGGGCTTGGTTGAGCCGCGCCAAGTCTGCGTCATCAATCCGGCCAACCTGATGACCCAATTTCGATTTGGCAACGGTCGTGATCTTGTCCACCATCAGGCTGCAGGTCGCACGCAGGCCATTTTCCACGTTGGGACTGACAACGATGCGCAGCAACGGTGCATCAGTTTGGTCCATGGTGAACGCGCAGATCGTTATGGAGTCTGTTCCGTCGAACAGATCATCCTGAACGAGGACAACAGGACGAGGCTTACCCGCATAATCCTTGCCCCCGGAAACGGTCCAGATCTCTCCCCGCTTCACTCATCCCCCCAGTCCGATATGGCGTCGATAAATGCCTGATCCTCATGGGCGTGAAGACTGGCCGCCACGGCTAAGGATTGCGCGTGCGCCTGCGCCTTAAAGGATGGCGTTCGCACATCAGGCACCCAAATTTGAATCGGACGAAGACCTTGAGCGCGCAACCGTGCCCGATGGGCGCTGACCCTAAGCTTCGAAGGCTTGGCGACGGATGTTGAGGTCATGACTGCCCCTTCTGATGTTACATGTAACCAACGCACTGGCGGCAAAAAGGCCATAGGGTTTGTGCTCGACCGGGGGCGTTGGGCAAAAACAAGCCGCGTCAATTCGGATGAACTGCGGGGCCACAGATTGGCAATGACCGAGCCTTCAATCTTGGGGTACCAAAGGCCCGCAGCCTTAACCAGAAAGGGGACTGGTGGAGCTGAGCGGAATCGAACCGCTGACCTCTTCATTGCGAACGAAGCGCTCTACCAACTGAGCTACAGCCCCTCTTGGGGAGGGGGCAGATAAGGGCGACGTGGAGCGGCTGTCAAGCGGGTTGGACGGGGTGTCGCGCTGCGACTGGGCCAATTTCTTGCCAGCATCTTGGGGTGCAGATAGAAACGGGCTGTGAAGCGCCGCGTCGAGCGCCCAAGAGCCGCAACAGGAATCTCTATGACCAGCTTTTTACAATATATCGTCAGCTCCCTGATCGGCCTTCTGGTCATGGTCTTGGTGATCAATGCGGTGATGAGCTGGCTGATTGCCTTTGACGTGATCAATCTGCGCAACCGTCTGGTCTATTCGATCTCGCGCACCCTCGATGCGATCAGCAATCCGGTCTTGGCGCCCGCGCGACGGATCATACCTAGCATGGGCGGCCTTGATATTAGCCCGGTCATCACGATCATCGTCCTGCAGGCCGCAGGGCAATATTTGGTACCTTGGCTCTTTTCACCCCTACGCGCCATCATTGGCTAGGAGCCAGAGCGCTTGACCGCCAAGATCGCCGTGCGCCTGACCCCGCGCGGGGGACGCGACGGGATAGAGGGCTGGTCAGAGGACGAGGCCGGACGGGCCTTTCTCAAGGTCAGGGTCAGCGCCCCGCCGGTTGAGGGCGAGGCCAATGACGCGCTCGAACGGCTCTTGGCCAAGGTTTTGAAGGTCTCCAAATCCAGCGTGCACGTGGTCAGCGGCACCACCGCTCGGGTCAAACAGGTCGAGATCGTCGGGCTAGAGCCGGAAGATGTCTTGGCCCGGCTGGGCTTTGAGTCGCCCTAAGCGCAAGAGGCCTATCTCATCGGCCCCTTTTCATCCTAAGCTCGTCTGAAAGACCAATCATCGGGACGAAACGACCATGGCAAGTTTGCGCAGGACAGCCCTGTTGGCGGGCGGTGTGATTTTGGCGCTTGGCGCCGTGGTGGCGGTTCGGACCGCGACCTTCAAGGCCCCCGCCGGGGCAGATTTTAGCCAGATCAAGCTGGCCACGGCTCCAGCGATCGATCAGGCGCTCGCGGCCCAGCACCTGTCGCAAGCGGTACAGATCCCGACCATCTCGCACCAGAACCCCGCCGATAATCAGCGTGAGCAGTGGACGCGGCTGCATGACTGGCTGGCCTCGACCTATCCGGCCTCCCACGCGGCCATGACCCGCGAGATCGTGCTCAACAATAGCCTCGTCTATACGTGGCAGGGCAGCGACCCAAGCCTCGCGCCGATTATCCTGATGGCCCACCAAGATGTGGTGCCGATCAGCGAGGGAACGGAGAAACAATGGCGTCACGCCCCCTTCGCCGGTGAGATTGCCGAGGGCGCGGTCTGGGGCCGGGGCTCGGTCGATGATAAGGGCTCGCTGGTCGGCCTGTTTGAGGCCACCGAGGCCCTGATTAAGTCCGGCTTCAAGCCCAAGCGCACCATCTATATTGTCTCGGGCGAGGATGAAGAGGCGGGCGGCGCAGGGGCCAAGGCGGCGAGCGACCTTTTGAAATCGCGCAAGGTCATGGCCCTGTTCACCCTCGATGAGGGCAGCGTCATCCTATCCGACCATCCGGTGACCGGCGGACCGGCGACCCTGATCGGCGTTGCGGAAAAGGGCTATGCGACCTTGCGGATCGCGGCGGCGGGTCAAGGCGGGCACTCCTCAGCTCCGCCCAAACAGACCGCTGTGGTGAGCCTCGCCCAAGCGGTCATCGCCATCAACAATAGCCCCTTCCCCATGAGGTTCGAAGGCCCGGGCGCGGAGATGATGCGCTATCTTGCGGCGCACGGTAGCGCGGTGACCAAGATGGCAGTGGCCAATAGCTGGCTCTTTGGTCCCCTGCTGGTCAAGCAGATGGGGGCTTCGGCGGCGGGGGCAGCCATGCTGCACACCACCATTGCCCCGACCATGTTGGCGGGCTCGCCAAAGGAAAATGTCCTGCCCCAGACGGCGACCGCCTGGATCAACTATCGCCTCGCCCCCTCGACCGCATCGAGCCAGGTGATGGCGAAGGCGCAGGAGGCGACCAAGGGACTGCCCGTGACCTTGAGCTGGGAAAAGACGCCACGTGAGCCGTCGCCGGTCTCGTCGACCACCTCTGAGGGTTGGAAGCTGATTGCGGCAACCGCCAATGCGGCCAAGCCCGGTTCACCCCTGGCCCCGTCGCTGGTCATTGCTGGAACCGACAGCCGCAGCATGACTCCCGTCTCCGCCGACGTCTATCGCTTCCAACCGATCCTGTTCGCCATGAACGACACCAAGATGATCCATGGCACCAATGAGCATATGACGCTGGATAATCTGGCCCGCATGACGACCTACTATGCGCAACTGATTGCCACAGCAGCGGGCTGACCTCTTGGACGTCGGGCGCGGGCAGGCTATGGGCTAATCTCATGAGCCGTGACACAGACCCGACCCCCAAGGCGACACGCCAAGCGCCTTCACCAAAAGCCGCCGCCTTTGGCGAGGGGTTCGTGCTGGACTGTTGGTACTTCGCCGCCCTTGGCCAAGACCTTAAGCCTGGCAAGCTGCAACGCTATGAGATCCTCGGCGAGCCGGTGCTGCTGGGCCGCACCCAAGCGGGCGAGGCCTATGGTCTGCGTGACATCTGTCCTCACCGGGCCGCGCCGCTCTCTGCAGGCAAGCTGACCCGCGATGATGCGGGCCATGAAGCGGTTCAGTGCCCCTATCATGGCTGGCTGTTTCGCACCGATGGGGTCTGCAGCAAGATCCCGTCTCTGGTCGAGGAGCAGGGCATGGATGTCGAGCGCATCCGTGTGCGGCGTTTCCCCGTCAGCGAGAGCCAAGGCCTGGTCTTTATCTGGATGGCCTATGATCCGCGCAGCGAGGCTGTGCCCGATCACGCGCCGCAGATCTTTCCCGGTGTTGTGGGCGGGAAGCCCAAGCTGGTCGACAAGATGGTGTTTGATGTCCATGTCGATCATGCCGTCGTCGGCCTGATGGACCCGGCCCACGGCCCCTATGTCCATGCCCAGTGGTGGTGGCGTTCAGCGAAGAGCCAACATGCCAAGGCCAAACGGTTCGCCCCGCGTGAGGCCGGCTTTGCCATGGTCCGGCACGAGCCGTCTAAGAATAGCCGCGCCTATGCGATCCTTGGCGGCGAGCCCCTGACCGAGATCACCTTCCGCCTGCCCGGCCTGCGCTGGGAGCATATTACCGTCGGCAAGCGTCAGGTCCTGTCCCTGACCTGCCTGACACCGATGTCTGAGACCAAGACCCGCATCACCCAGATCGTCTGGTCCGACCATCCGATCTTTGGCCTGATCGCGCCGTTCTTTGCCGCCGGGGCGCGGGCGTTCCTGCGGCAGGATGGCGATATGGTGAACCTGCAAAATGAGGGTCTGAAATATGATCCCTCCCTGCTGTGGATCGACGATGCCGACCGACAGGCCAAATGGTATCAGGCCCTCAAGCGCGAATGGACCGCCAGCCGCAAGGAGGCGCGGGCCTTCGTCAATCCGGTCGAAGAGACGGTCCTCAAATGGCGCAGCTAAATTGCGCTGAGACGGGATTGAGAAGTCCTATGGCGCATCGTCTGAGTGACCAGTAAAAGAGTCCCATGACCCAATCAGACGAACCGAAAAAGGGCTGGTTCAAGCGCCTTGCCGATGGGCTGACGCGCTCGACGCGGCAAATGACGGAGCAGGTGGTCGCGGCGATCGTCAAGCGGCCGCTCGATCAGGCCATGCTCGACGATCTCGAAGAGATGCTGATCGAGGCCGATCTGGGTCCCGCCGCCGCTGGCCGCGTGGCCGAGGCCTTTGGCAGGGCGCGCTTTGGCCGCGAAGCCTCGGAGGACGAGATCAAGGCCTCGCTGGCCGAGGCCGTCGCCGCCGAGCTCTTGCCGCGTCAAGGCCGGTTTGATCCCCTGTCGGGTCCCAAGCCCTATGTGGTGCTATTTGTCGGCGTCAATGGATCGGGCAAGACGACGACGCTGGGCAAGATCGCCGCCGACCTAACGGGGCGCGGCGCAAAGGTGCTGATTGCGGCGGGCGATACGTTCCGCGCCGCCGCCGTCGAGCAGCTCAAGATCTGGGCCGACCGGTCGGGGGCCGATTTCATTTCCCGTCCGACCGGGGCCGATGCCGCTGGCCTAGCCTTTGACGCGCTCGAGCAGGCGCGCAGCGGCGGCTATGACGTGCTCTTGATCGATACGGCAGGACGGTTGCAAAACAAGTCCGGCCTGATGGATGAGCTGTTAAAGATCGTTCGGGTGCTGAAGAAGATCGATCCGGATGCACCGCACGAGACCTTACTGGTGCTCGACGCCACGGTGGGCCGCAACGCCCTGTCGCAGGAAAACATCTTCGGCAATACTGCAGGCGTCACCGGCATTGTCATGACCAAGCTGGACGGCACAGCGAGGGGCGGGGTGTTGGTTCCGGTGGCCCAGGCCTCCGATGCCCCCATTAAACTGATCGGCGTCGGTGAGGGGATCGAAGATCTTCAGCCCTTTGACGCCGTCGCCTTTTCCCGCTCGCTGGTCGGGTTGGATGGAACGGAAAATCCATGAGCCAGCCCCTCTCAGACAAGACCAAAACCCTAATCCGCTCGGGCGTCGACTATGCCGGTCCTCTGGCCTTTCTGGTCGGCTATCTGGTCACCCACGACATGCTCAGCGCGACCTGGGCTTTGGTCGGTGCCTCCGCCATTGCTCTGGCTGTTGGCTACGGGGTGGAGCGGCGCATTGCGCCCATGCCTCTATTTGCCGGGCTGGCCGCGCTGATCTTCGGCGGTCTGACCCTCTATTTCCACGATCCGCGCTTCGTTAAGATTAAGCCGACGGCCATCAATACCGTCCTTGGCCTGACCATGTTGGGCGGCTTGGCCCTGAAGCGCAATCCGCTCAAGGCCCTGCTGGGTGAGGCCATCACGCTACCTGACGCGGCATGGCGGACCTTGACCCTGCGCTATGGCCTGTTTTTTCTCTCTGTCGCCGTCTTGAATGAAGCCATCTGGCGCACCCAGCCGGAATCGATCTGGATCTGGTTTCGGATGCCCGGATTACAGATCCTATCGCTGGTCTTTTCCCTGACCCAACTGCCCCTAATGATGAAACATATCCAATCCGATCCACCGGCCGATAGACCTTAAACCACCCTAGGCGGACTTTTTGTCCATTGTCGTTAAACCGACGTAGACAGACATTATGGTGTGCCTAGTCCCTGCTATCGGGGAGACTGCTGGAGGCCCTCTATGTCGAAGTCCCGTCTAGACGACAGCCTGATTGATCTGAACCGATCGCCAAGCCACCTGCTGCACCGGGTGCTGCAAATGGCTTTGGACCTCTTTGTCGAAGAGGCCGGTCCCGGCGCCGTAACCCAGCGCCAGTTCGCCGTTCTCGCCGCCGTCGCCGCCGATGAAGGCCCAACCCAGTCTCGCCTTGTAAAAGCCACCGGCATTGATCGCTCGACGCTCGCCGATATGGTCGCACGCATGATCGATAAGGGCCTCCTAACCCGAGAGCGGTCCGTCAAGGATGCGCGGGCCAACAGTGTCGGTCTCACCGATCTTGGCCGCCATACGCTCAGCGACATGACCCCCAAGGTCGCCGCAGCGGATAGCCGCCTTTTGGCTCATCTCAGTGCAGGCAAGCGCGACAGTTTCATCAAACTCCTACGCGAGTTCATCCGGTCGGGTGAGGAGACCCAAGAGGGCACGCTAGAACTGCCCTCCAAGCCAAAAAAGAAGGCGGACAAGGCTCCCAAGGCCGAAAAGAAGAAAAAGAAGAAGAAAAAGGCCGCAAACGATCTTGCCGTTTGATCCATAGGCTCGACTTAAGCGGACTTATCTGGTCGCATGGATAGGTCGAATTTTGGATGGATAAGATGGTGTACCGCGCTCTTGCCGCTACGAGCCTCCTTGTTTTGGGTTTCATTGCTATGGGCGGTCTGATGTCGGCGGCGGCGGGTACGCCAAGCTTGCGCGGCCAGAGGATCGATATTGGCGGCGGACGCCACATGCATCTGATCTGCGAAGGGCCAGCCCAAGGCTCGGGACCCACCGTCCTGTTTGAGGCCGGGGCCTTTGGCTTTTCAGCCGATTGGGGCGCGGTTCAGGAGAGCCTGACCAAATCAGGGCAAAGATCCTGTGCCTATGATCGCGCCGGGCTTGGCCGGAGCGATCCAGGGCCTGGCCCGCGCGACGCCAATGCCATTGTTGGGGACTTAGAGAAGCTGCTGACCGTGGCCAACGAACCCGGGCCCTATATCTATGTCGGGCATTCCATGGCCGGGGTCTATGCGCGCCTCTTTACCGCCCGCAATGCCGACAAGGTGGTCGGTGTGGTCTTGGTCGATGCGGCCTCGCCTGAAGCGTCCGCCATGCCTCAGGTGTCACAGTTCGTCAAAGCCTTTGCGACTGCCTCGCGGATGGCCGCGTGGGGGGCGTCGACGGGCCTGTTTAAGCCCCTAGCGGGAACGGGACTTGGCGACAAGATCGGCCTGCCGCCTGCTGCCTCCGCTGAAAAGCGGCGCGCCTTCGCTTCTGGAATCCATAACCGCATTGCCGCTGATGAGGTTGCCCAGTGGCCGCAAAGCGGAAAGCAGGCGGCTAGCGCCGGTCAATATGCCCCAAGCTTGCCGGTTATGGTGGTGACAGCCGGTCCCGCCGAAGGCGCGCGCAAACAGTGGAAAGACCTTCAGGCCGCCCCGGCCCTTGCCTCAAAATATGGCGTGGCGGTCAATGTTCCCGAGGCCAGTCACAACAGCGTTCTCGGGCTGCAACATAACGGTGCCATCTTGCAGGCCATTGCGCAGGTGCGTAAGGTCATCGACACCAAGGGTTGATTTGATCAAGGTCATAGACCAGCCCTGATCGCTTCAACGGCTAGCGAAGGGTCCATCACCGATGACCACCGCCCTCAGTCTCAATGGCGTGACCAAGCGCTATGGTGACTTTACTGCCGTCCAGTCTCTCAGTTTTGGGGTTGAGACCGGCCAGATCTGCGGCTTTCTCGGCCCCAACGGCGCGGGCAAGACCTCGACTATCCGCATGATCCTTGGCCTTGTTGAGCCGACCGAAGGCACGATCGAGATCCTCGGTGCCCAGGACGCGCGCAAGGTGCGCGAGCGGATCGGCTTCCTGCCCGAAGAGCGGGGTCTGTACAAACGCATGACCCCGGTCGACGCTATCGCCTTCTTTGCGGGCCTGAAGGGTGTCAGCGACCGTGACGCGAGGCGCCGGGCCAAACAGATGCTGGAGGAACAGGGTCTGGGCGCAGCCATGAACCGGCCAATCAAGGACCTGTCCAAAGGCATGTCCCAAAAGGTTCAGCTCCTATCGGCCATCGCCCACGATCCAGAACTGGTCATTCTCGACGAGCCCTTTTCCGGCCTTGATCCGGTTAATCAGCAATCGCTGGAGGCCATCATTCGCGGTTTGGCCGCTAAGGGCTCGACCGTCCTATTCTCGACCCACGTGATGCAACATGCCGAGCGGCTTTGTGATCGAGTGGTGTTGATGGCGCGGGGTCGCAAGATGTTTGACGGCGATATGACCGGAGCCCGCAGCCACGCGCCGCGCCTGCTGGTACTTGAGGGCAATATCCGTCTGGAGGCCGTTCAGGCCTTGCCGGGTATCGAGCACGTGGAGGTCTCCACGGTTGCTGATCAAGAGACAGTCCAGTTGTCCGCGACCCTGAAGCCCGGCGCGAACGGGCAGGAGGCCTTGCGCGTCGCTTTCAGCCAAGGGCTAGACCTTCGGCGCTTTGAGCTGAAAGAACCCACCCTGCACGATGCCTTTATCGCCTTAACGGGGGATCAGATATGAGACGCCTGCTCAAGATCGCCCTGCGCGAATATCTCAGCTATGTGCGCACCGTCGGCTTTTGGCTGTCCATGGCCGGATTGCCGGTGATCATAGGGATCGCAATCATGGCCCCCACCTTGATCGCGCGGTCTGCCCCGGCTCCCAAGATGGCGATCATTGATCTGAGCGGCCGTAACCTGACGCCCGTGATTATCAAGGAATTTGAACGCCAACAGAGCGTTCGGGTCGCCAAGGCCATGGCCGCATCAGCCACAGCGGCGGCCGGCCCCAAGGCGGGAGAGGCCATTATGGCGAGCTATGATGCCCAAGGCTTGAAGGCCGCTCAGACCACCTTCACATCGCTTGCGCCCAAGGTTGCGGGCAGCTTCAAGGCCCCGTCAGCCGAGGTTTTGATCGTCCCGGCACCCGACGGCGTCGGCGCCGCCCCGTCCGCAGAGGCGGCGGGCAAGGCCCTCAAGCCCTATTTGGCCGATGAGACCACTCGGGGCCTGACCTACGGCGCTATTATTAGCGCCGACACCAAGACCCTGTCGGTAGACTTTTGGAGCCGCAACATCGGGCTTCAAACCCTAGATGACAGGCTGAAAGACATTCTGCGCGATGAGGATCGGCGGATACGTCTGACCCAGGCCGGGGTCCCTGACGCCCTCTTGAAAGACATTGATACCGCTGAACCCAGCGTGCGCCTGAGATCGCCGAAATCAGAGGGCGATCAGGTCTCCTTGCGCGACCGCCTACCGACCGTGATCGGATTTGCCATGGCGATGGGTCTATGGACAGTCATCCTCAGCGGCGCCGGAATCTTGCTCAATAGCGTCGTTGAGGACAAGTCCAGCCGCGTGCTTGAGGTGTTGCTCGCCTCGGCCTCAACCACCGAGATCATGGGCGGCAAGATCCTTGGCGTGGCGGCGGTGACCTTTTCGGTCCTTGGCATCTGGTTGACCCTTGGTACGGCCATGTTGTTGACCAACGCGCCGGGGCTGTCTGAGGATCTGGTTGCCATATTGGCAACCAAGGGTCTGGCCTATTATTTCGGCTTCTATCTGGTCGGCGGCTATCTGATCTATGCCTGCGTCTTCACGGCCATTGGGGCCTTTTGCGAGACCACAAGAGAGGCCCAGACCCTTGTCGGACCCATGATGTTGATCCTGTCCATTCCCATGATCTTCATGTCGCAGTCCATCACCCACCCCGAAATGGAGATCATAAAGATCCTTTGCTGGGTTCCGCCCTTCACGCCGTTCATGATGATGGTCCGGGCCGCTGCAGGCCCCACCCTTTTAGAGATGGTGGGCACGGGATTGGGTATGGTGGCCTTTATGGCCGTCACCCTGTGGCTATCAGGCAAGGCCTTCCGCGCGGGAGCCCTATCGACCAGCAAGCTCGACCCCAAGGCCCTGATCATGGGAATCATCAGACGCAGGCTCAAACCGGTCTAGTTCGGCCCCATTGAGACACGACAAAGGCCGCGCCGGTTTCCCCGCGCGGCCTCAATATCTCGGTCGATCTAACAGCAGCCTCGCCTTACGGCAAAACCCCTAGAGCCTATCGAACGGGCTTCTTTGGCGCTGCGATCAGGCCTTCACGCTGCATGCGCTTGCGGGCCATCTTACGCGCGCGGCGCACAGCTTCAGCCTTTTGGCGAGCGCGCTTCTCGGAAGGCTTTTCGAAATGGACGTGCCGCTTCATTTCACGGAACGAACCTTCGCGCTGCATCTTCTTCTTGAGCGCCTTCAGCGCTTGGTCGACATTATTGTCGCGCACGAAAATCTGAACGATGACCAAGTCCTCCAAAGCGCGCTAGCCTAAGCCTACCTTTCGAAGGCGTGCGCCTTCGGGCCGAGTGCTAGCGAATAAGAATCCAATGCCCGAGGGAAAATCCCTTCGTGCTTGGCCGCGCTGATACCAGAGGCTTTGAGGCCTGTCTACCGGACAGTCCTCGCAGAGGCGAGATTCAGAACTGATTTGCGCAAAAAGCCAACGGTCCTTGTGATCTGCGGCAAAGACACCGTTCGCAACCGATGACGGGCGGGCTAAGGCGATCTATATAGAGGCCTATGTCCAAGCAATCGCAACCCTCCCTGTCCACTTCTCCTGCACGATGGGACGAAACCACCGAGCAAGGTCTTTTGGATGAGGCCTTGGTTCTGGCCGCCGACCGAGGCTGGACCCAAGGTCTGGTGTTGGCAGCGGCGGCCAAGCTGGGCCTAAGCACGGCTGAGGCGGACCTTCTCTTGCCCCATGGCCCAGCCGATCTCGCCGCCCTACTGTCGCGCCGCCACGATGACCTCTCCCTCGCAGCGCTGGCTGGGACCGATCCTGCGAGCCTAAAGATGCGGCAGCGTATTTCCCTTGGCATCCTGACCCGTCTCGATATTGCTAGCGCCGAGGGTCAGGCCCTACACCGTTGGGCCGGTTATCTGGCCCTGCCGCACCATCTGCCGCTAGCGCTTCGGCTGGTCTGGGAAAGTGCCGATCGGATATGGCGCTGGGCGGGCGATACGGCCACCGACGAGAACCACTATTCCAAGCGCGCGCTCGTGGCCGGCATCTTGGCCAGCGCCATGGCCGTGCGGCTGAGCAGCGGGACAGAGGCTTCTAACGCCCTCGTCGCCGCGCGGATCGAGAATGTGATGGCTTTCGAGAGCTGGAAGGCCAAGCTCAAGCCGTCGGACTTCGCCAAGGACCTGGCCTCAGCCCTCGGCAAGATGCGCTACAGCTAGTCGTTGAGCGGGAACAGCCGATTGACGTGGCCCATCTTGCGGCCCGGGCGCGGCGCACCCTTGCCATAGAGCCATAGGCGCGCATCCTGTTCCAGCGACAGGACCTTCCAATCCAGCACCTCATCGCCAAGCAGATTGGTCATCTCGACCCGGGCCAAGGGCGTAACCTTGCCCAAGGGCCAGCCTGCGACCGCACGAATATGCTGCTCGAACTGATCGACCTCGCAGCCATCAAGGGTCCAGTGGCCGGTATTGTGAACCCGTGG
>Ga0214921_10005215_pt1 | contig 18500 bp, 15 predicted proteins | sample LL1505_MetaG_FD_177992 | JGI IMG/M metagenome (GOLD analysis project Ga0214921, IMG submission 177992) | Freshwater microbial communities from Lake Lanier, Atlanta, Georgia, United States - LL-1505 | ecosystem: Environmental > Aquatic > Freshwater > Lake | place: USA: Georgia | collected... | reverse complement strand
CGCACCTCTGGAAGCGCCGTTGGATATTGAGGCGCCTTGATAAAACCGGATTTAAGATGGGAAATCGTAAAACCGGCAGGGGGGTGGGGAAATGGGTGCGTATAGGAGCCGACAGGGGGAGGGGAAAAAAAGAAAGTCATCGTAAGTGATTGATCCAGAATGGATCAGTTTCTGGTAAGCCGGCTGTCCCAAAAGGAGAAAGAGGCAATAAGAATGAGCAAGATTCTGATGCTGGTTGTGGCTTTAGGGTGGTTTGGGCAAGGAGTTGTTTGGGATTCCATGCCGAATTGGGCATGGCCCGTTTGGGGTAGAGCCGGATTGGAGAATATCTTTTCCCGGGTCAAAATCTTTGGTGAGGATATCGGTTAAGGCGCCATGAAAGAGTCAGAAACGCCACCTGAAGGATTGGGGCATTATTTCGGCAATCTCCCGGAAGTTTCTCCGGAGAAACAAAGGAAAGCTGCCCGAATCATGGAGATTATGCGAATAGTCCAAGCCACCATGGAGGAGAACGCTAAAAAAAGAGGAAGCACAACCCGAAATGACCCCGAAGATACCTTTAAGTGGAAAGATTAAGCAGGTGGCTTTGCAGGAGCAGTATGGGTGCAAATTAATCCAAGCCGGTAATCCTGGGCCCATCCATTGGCAGATCGGGCAGAAGCTTTAGAGAACAAATAACTGGGGCGCCCTGAATAATCGCTTAGAAAGAAAGATACCGAAAGTTACACTTATGGAGCAGTCGAATAATAAACCTTTGGCCCCACGCACATCCAAATCAGCCGGCGATCTTTTCATTGTAGATAATAGCGAAGAAAACTGGAAGGGGCTGAAGTATCTTGAGGAATGGACGGACTTTTCAAAGGCGTTTGACATTGCAACAGGCTACTTCGAAATCGGCGCACTACTCGCTTTAGAGGGGCGATGGCAGAAGCTGGATAAGATCAGAATTCTTATGGGTGATGAGGTAACACCGCGAACACGCCAGGCCCTCCTTGAGGGGTTACGGGATCGAATTACTACTTTGCTTAATGAAAGTGCAGAAGCCGAAAAAGAGAAAAACGATTTTCTGACAGGAGCACCCGCAATTGTTGATGCCCTTCGAAAAGGAAAAATTGAATGCAGGGTTTACTCAAAAGGTAAATTTCATGCAAAAGCCTATATCACACACCCAAAATCTGCCGTCATTGGTTCAGTCGCGCTTGTTGGTTCAAGTAACTTTACCCTCCCTGGTTTAACACAGAATATTGAGCTAAATATACAAGTTAAGGGAACAGGGGATGTCGCTCAGCTGCAGGAATGGTTCGAGCGGCACTGGAATGAGGGGGAGGACGTGGCACCTGGTGTAATGAGAGTAATTGAGCATCAAATAGCTGCCTACACGCCATTCCAGGTTTACGCAAAAGCCTTGCAAGAATACTTCAAAGGTCAGGAGATCCCCCCCTCTACTTGGGAGCAAAGTGAATCCATTATGTATCCAAAGTTGGATTACTATCAAAAGGAAGCGTACCACTCTCTTTTGAAGATCTCCCATCAATATGGTGGTGCATTTCTTTGTGACGGAGTAGGTCTTGGCAAAACATTTGTAGGTCTTCTTCTGATCGAGAGGCTAATCCGTGACCGTAAGAAAGTGGTATTAATCGTGCCAAAGTCAGGCCGCGAACCTGTCTGGGAGCGAAATCTTCGTAAGTATCTACCGGATATATTCCGAGGTTTTAGTAATCTAAGAATATTTAGTCACACCGATCTCATGAGGGAAAAAGGATATCCCGAGGAATTAGAAAGAATGAAGGAGCAGGCGGATGTCATTATTATTGATGAAGCTCATCATTTTAGGAATCGAGGCTTGCGGAATACGCCAGAGGGAGAAATCCTTTCTCGTTATTGGAAGTTATACGATATAGCGCAGAACAAAACGCTGTTCCTTTTGACTGCGACTCCGGTCAATAACCACCTGACTGACTTTCAGCATATGATCGAGCTCTTCTCGAGAGAGGATCGACCTAATCTATTTTCCAAAGCGCTCGGAATTCATAACCTTCCGGCTTATTTCCAAAAACTGGAAAAGCAGCTTCTTAAGATTGTTGCCAATAAAGGAATTGGCGAACTGTTTGATCATAACCAAACAGAGATGGAGCCCATTCTCTTTGAAGATAAACTTTTCCGGGAACTTGTCGTTCAGAGGAGCCGTGCATATGTCCAGAAAAGCCAAAAGCTTATAGGTGCATCTGCTTCCCTTTTTCCTAAAAAAGAGCATCCCAAAGTTGTTGCTTACTCCGTTAAAAAAACTTATGGGAATCTACTTCAAAAAGTTGAGAAGGCCTTTGCACGAGGCAAACCGCTTTTTGCCCTGGCATTATATTACCCCCTCGACTACTGGAAAGGGGACAAGTCGAAGCTCGATCAATTTGACGTAAATCGCCAGAAGCAGGTTATTCGGCTTATTAGAATTCAGTTTCTAAAGCGCTTTGAAAGTTCCATTGCTTCGTTTGAATCTTCCTGTCAAAGCTTACTTCTTAAACTCATTGCTTTTTTAGTGAAGAATATTGACTCAAATAAAGGCATTGAAGTCGCCCGTTTGGAGAAGTGGGAGGCAAGGAACGAAGATCTTATTCGCCATATTAAATCCAGAAGAGAAGAGCTTCATGATTATGACTTCAACGAGGAAAATGACTTTGGTTCTGAATTTTTGGATGACTTCGAGCCTATTTCACGAAAGGACTATGACGTAGATGAGATATTTGACGAAACCTACAGCGACTTAGAGACGATTGTAGACTTTCTTGAGGAAATTCAGCGAATGGACGTCTCCCATGACGATAAACTTGGCTCGCTCGTTAAACTTCTTAAGAAAGACCCGATTCTTAAAGAGAATAAAGTTCTTATCTTTACAGAGTATATGACAACTGCGCGTTATCTGAAAAAAGCACTGATTAATGCGGGCATTAAAGGGGTTGGTGAGATAGATAGCAGTAGCGCCCGAAGCAGAACGGATGTCATTCAGGAGTTTGCGCCTTATTACAACGAAAGTAGCTCTGAAATCCTTAAGGAGCAAAAGCGGGAGGAAATCCGGGTGCTTATCTGTACCGATGTATTGTCAGAAGGTCTGAACATGCAGGATGCCACTCGATTGATTAATTATGATATCCACTGGAACCCGGTTCGGCTTATGCAAAGAATTGGTCGAGTTGATCGCCGCCTGGATCCCGCTGTTGAGAAAAAGATCATCCATGACCATCCAGAACTTAAGCCACTACGAGGCCAAGTCGCCTACTGGAACTTTCTACCGCCCGATGACCTGGACAATCTCCTTCGACTTTATACCCGAGTTGCATTCAAGACCCTCCGTATTTCCAAAGTATTTGGTATTGAAGGGAAAAAACTCCTTACACCCGATGACGAATTCGAAGCTCTTCGTGATTTTACCCACCAATACGAAGGTCAAGAGACGCCGAGAGAAAAACTTCATCTCGAATACCAAGATCTTCTGCGACAAAACCCTGAACTGGAGGCTTTCCTTAATAAGGTGCCCCTCCGTCTATTTAGCGGGAGGGAAGTATTGCCTGCAGGCGCTAAAGCGGTTTTCTTTTGTTACCGGCTGCCAGCAGAGGATTTAAATCTTGATCCAGAGCAGGCCTGGAGAGGAGAAGCCGGAAGAACCGGTTGGTACCTGCTTGACCTAGAAAGCGAGCAAATCAAAGAAGACGCCACTGCAATCGCCGAAGTAGTCCGTTCCAGCAAAGACACCCCACGAATTGTCAAAATGGAGCTAACCTCACTAAGAGAAGCCCGTCTAAAAATCGAAAAACATATTAAAAATAACTACTTAAAACAGGTGCAGGCCCCCATTGGGGTAAAGCCCGAACTGCGCTGCTGGATGGAGATAAACTAATTTATGCCACAACCAGATACCGACCGTTTGAAAGCTATCAAATCCCTGCCTCAACTTGTTGCTTACTTGAGGGATGAGCTGGACTGGCCGATAGAGTCAGCTGAGCCTGAGGAGATTCTTTTTGATTATGCGCCAGGTGAGCTAGGACTCGATGCTAAAGCAGCAGTAAATATCAAAGAGATCAGACAGTTGCGTCCCTTAGCGGGCAATCAACCTTGGGGTATCTTCTTTGTTAACTTCGAAAAAAAGCAGCTTCCAGTTTCGGTCATGCGACTCATTCTTCGAGCTTTGGTTTTCAAAAAACGCGCATCTGCCAACAAGGCTGACCGCCAAGCCTGGCAACCCCACGACCTTCTTTTCGTTTCCTCATGTGGCACAGATAACAACCGTTCTATCTCATTTGCTCACTTTGTTGAGAATAAAGAAACAGAGCTATCTGAGTTGAGGGTTCTGGGATGGGATGACGACGATACCCCTCTGCATATGGACTACGTTTCTCGCATGCTTCATGAGAAACTCGGATGGGACGCCAAGCTTGCAAGTAATCCTGATGAATGGCGCTCTCGCTGGTCTGAAGCATTTCTACTTAAACACAGGCACACGATTACTAAAGCTGATGAGCTAGCTGAAGCCTTGGCTGAGCTAGCAACGAAACTACGTAATCGTCTTCGGACTTTATTGAAGTACGAAGATGGACATGGGGAGATAAGGAAGCTTCAGAGGGCTTTCGAGGTTGGACTAATTCATGACCTGAATGATGAATCATTCTCAGACATGTTTGCCCAGACCGTGACCTACGGTCTCTTCTCGGTAGCGGTGCGTCGCACCTTTCCCGGAGAAGGCACTGCCGTCACTAAGGACGATCCCGCCAACCTGATCTTTACGAGTCCGTTCTTGAAAGAAATGTTGGGTGTGTTTCTTGGTTTGAAGAGTCGCAAGGGGAAAATCGACTTTGATCAACTTGGTATCAGTGATGTCACAGACCTGCTGAATAGCCCGGATACCCACATGGAGGTTGTCCTTGCTGACTTCAATAACAAGACCCGCGGCGAAGACCCCGTCATCCACTTCTATGAACACTTCCTAAGCTCCTATAATAAAAAGCTAAAAGTAGAGCGAGGCGTCTTCTACACCCCGCAGCCTGTTGTTTCCTATATCGTCCGTAGCGTCCATGAACTCCTTAAGACAGAGTTCGGCCTCGAAGATGGCCTCGCTGACATCACTACCTGGGGTGAGATGCTGAAAAAGCACCCCGGCCTTAAACTCCCGCCTCTCACCGACGAGCCGGGCGAGAAGCGCACCATCTCCCCGGACGAACCCTTCGTCCAGATCCTTGATCCTGCGACAGGTACCGCCACGTTCTTAGTTGAGGTCATTGATGTCATTCATAAGACTTTAACTGAAAAGTGGGGGAAGGCGGGGCTTTCGAAAAATAAGCAGAATGAGGCGTGGAACGACTACGTTCCAAAGCACCTCCTACCGCGCCTTCACGCCTTCGAGCTGATGATGGCCCCCTACGCCATCGCCCACATGAAAATCGGCCTCAAGCTCGCCGAGACCGGCTACCGGTTCGGCACCGAGGAGCGCGCCCGCATCTACCTTACCAACGCCCTCGAACCGTGGGTCAAACAGCTCCCGCTCATCGGCTTCGACGCACTCGCCCACGAAGCCGCCGCCGTGAACGAAATCAAACGGCACAAGCGCTTCACAGTCGTTATCGGCAACCCGCCTTATTCTATCCAATCTCAGAACCTGAGTGTGACCGCGCGCGCTTGGGTAGATGCATACCGTAAGGTGAACGGCATTCTGATCACGGAACGTAACGCATTACAATTCGAGCGAAACCTCCAGGACGACTACGTCAAATTTCTTTCGATGGCCCAATCGGCGATCGCAGCATCGGCCACCGGAGTAATCTCATTCATCACCAATAACGGATACATCGATAGTCCGACGTTTCGCGGAATGCGTTGGAGTTTGCTGCACAGCTTCCCTCTAATTCAAATTCTAGATTTACACGGTGCAAGTATCAAACAAGAGCGCTGCCCGGACGCGAGTAAAGATGAGAATGTGTTTGATATTCAGCAGGGAGTCGCAATTGGAACTTTTCTAGCGCAACCGGCGAACAATGATAGTGCGAGAGACTGCGGGCATGCGGATTTATGGGGAAGACGCTCTGGTTCAGTGGCCGCCAATGAGCTTCCTGTAGTCGAGTCGAAATACGACTGGCTTGCTGATCATGGCCAGCGCGAGGTTGCTTGGACTCGATTTGCACCACAACAGCCATACTTCCTTTTTATTCCGCAAGACCAAACGCTTCTTGAGGAATACAACCGAGGCTGGCAGATCTCTGAAGCCATGCCTCAACGGGGCGCTGGTATTATTACTGCCAGAGACAACGTAGTTGTCAGTACGTCACCAAGCGAGTTAATTGCCAATGCTGAAACATTTCAAGACCGCTCGTTATCGGATGAATCTGTATGCCGGAAATTAAATATGTCTCCCAAAAAGGGATGGAATATCCGGAAGGCTCGCAGCGATATCGCCGGGGATCACAAACTGGAGTCTTATGTTAGGCCAGTGTTTTATCGCCCCTTTGATACACGGATTATCTTTTATCACAGGTCTCTTGTTTGGGGAATGTCATTTCCAACCATGCGGCACATGATCGCAGGACCAAACATTGGTTTCTGCATTTCCCGATCTGTTCGAGGGGCGCCTTGGCGTGACGCTTTAGTCTCAAATGGATTAATTGAATTTGGACTGATGGCCACGCGCCCCGGAAATTCTGCTCCACTTTTCCCTTTGTATCTATACGGCGAGCCTTCTCGTGATGGTTTATTCGACAAACTTCAATTAGGGGCTAGACACCAAAAGGAAGTCAACTTTGCATCACGATTTAAGAAAGATGTAGGTGACGCACTTCGTCTAAAATTCGTAGAATCGGGAACAGGTGATTTGACTCTATCCGTTGGTCCGGAAGACATTTTCCGATACATTTATGCAATTCTATTCGCCCCAAGCTACCGGAACCGGTACGCGGAGTTTCTGAAGATTGATTTCCCGCGCCTGCCGTTGACCGGGAATCTGGAGCTGTTCCGCGCGCTGGCCAAGCTCGGTGGCGAACTCACCGCCTTGCACTTGCTGGAATCGCCTAAGCTCGCCCAGCCCATTACCGAGTTTATCGGTGGTCGCGCTCACGAGGTTGAAAAGGTGTCATGGTCAAACAACATGGTCTGGATCGATAAGGCGCAGACAATCGGCTTTAAGGGCGTGCGTGAGGACGTGTGGAACTTCCACATCGGTGGTTACCAAGTCTGTGAAAAATGGCTTAAAGACCGGAAGAATAGGAAGCTTTCAAAAGAAGACATTACGCATTATCAGAAGGTCGTAGTAGCCCTTTCAGAAACTATTCGTTTGATGAAAGAGGTCGATACGGTTATCGATAAGCACGGTGGCTGGCCCGGGGCGTTTTCCGCATCGAAAGAAACAGCACCAGAAGTCCAGCAAAGAGCAGAAGCTAATAAAGAGGATAAACCTCCGCCGATTCAGCAGTCTTTCCTGTAGAGGCTGAGCCTCCTGCGGCGGAGGTTCCGGCTGATGACCACCAAGCCGAACAAAGCCCAAAGCCAAAGAAGGTTCGAATATCATCTAACCATGATGACGAAAAACCGGTTCGCATCACTGACACAGAACAGAACGAAGTCCTTTGCACGATTCGACAGATGTTTAGCGAAGGTCTTGAGCTCACTAGGGAGCTGGCCTTTAAGAAAATAGCCAAGGAACTAGGCTACGACCGCGTTGGGTCGCAGATTGAAGAAGTACTAGATTCCGATATCCGGACGGCTGTTAAAAGGGGGATTCTGGAAAACGAACGTGGAACCTTAAAAATTCTCTGCAAGACGATCGAGGGGTACGAGAGGGAGTTTCTAAAAGATCAGTTCCTGGCTTCGATCGGAAGGCCTTGGGTTGAAAGGGAGGAAGCGGTTCGGGCCTTCACACGATTCATGGGCTTCCGTAGAGCAGGGGAGAAGATTCAGGACACCGTCCGATCACTCATAAACGGCCTCCTTCGTGAGAACCGCCTCGAATCCGACGGCCATTTGATTCGTAGAAAGAGCTGAAAATATGTTACCTGAGGAAATTCACCAGGGGCTAGTTGTCTACGTCACAAATAACCCCAATCGTTTTGGGACATTGACCGGGCGTAAAAGGGAAACTTTAGCTCTTTTCGCGGAGGTTAATTGGGGAACGCAACGCGAGTACGTGGATGTCAATCATCTGCAAGTTCACAACCCGGAGGCGATAGGAGACCTTGATTACGAAATAAAAAACCATCGCTATGGGACAATCCAAGACCTCCGGCGCAGAATGACCTATGAAAAGCTCCGGGGCCTACTGACTAACGTATTTTATTCGATGCGGACGGCTGAGATCGACTTTTATCCGCATCAGTTCAAGCCGGTGTTGCGTTTTGTGGAGTCTGCGACGAATCGTCTCCTCATTGCTGATGAAGTTGGCTTGGGAAAGACGATCGAGGCCGGCCTGATATGGACAGAATGGCAGGCTCGAGAAAAGGCGCGGAGGCTGTTGATTGTCTGCCCCCCTTCGTTAGAGCCAAAGTGGATTCGAGAACTGCAGGAACGTTTCCAAATTAACGCAGAGAAGGCTGATGCGGATGATTTGTTAACTAAGTATGATCAATTTCGAAGCCGCCCCGGAATTAGCTTTGCACTGGTAGGCTCATATACCTCCCTTCGGCCGTACATGACCGAAATGTCCTACATTCGTGATGATGAGGTGCAAAAACCGAAGGTTTCTAACCGAGCCAAGCTACTAAGAACTTTGAGGGCCCGTGAAGATGAAGAACTCATGCCCGGTGCCGCGCCTGCAGGGCAGAAGTTTTTCGATATGGTGGTCTTTGATGAGGCTCATTGGATGCGAAACACTGGTACAAGCACTTATGAGATGGGAGAGATTCTTTCCTGGGCAGCAAAGGCTGTGGTCTGCCTTTCGGCTACGCCTGTGCACAATAAAAGTAGAGATCTCTACGCGCTGTTACGGCTGATTGACCCGGATGTTTTTCGGGATCAGTACGTGTTCGAACAGTTGAGAGATCACAATCTGCCATTCATCCAGCTCCAGAATCTATTAAGCCAATCGCGATGGAATGTTGAGGATGTAAAAAGGGAGGCTAAAAATCTTCCCGACAGTGTATGGAAAACAAAAATTGATAGCATATTAAGTGATTTTCAGGATACACCAGAAAAACGTGTGGAGCTGCGTCACATCGCCGAAAAACTAAACCTGATGGGGAACTTCATCAACCGGACAAGAAAAAGAGACGTTATTGAGAATCGGGTTATTCGGCAGCCTAAGACGCTCCAGGTTACAATGACTCCAGAGGAGGCTGCTCTCTATGAGGCAGTGCTTGAGCAGGTAAGAGCGCATGTAAGAAGAAGTGGTGACAGGTTAACGAGTTTTCATCTCATAAGTCCTGCTCTTCAGATGGCCAGCTGCCTACCGGTAGTGGCCGATGATTTTAAAAATGGACGCTGGGGTTCGCTGGAGCCTAGGGAGCAACAGGCAGCTGAGTGGTCAGATGAACTATTCCCCAATGAGACGTTTGAACAGCCCCAAGTATTGCAGCATCATCTTCTTCAGTATGACTTTGCGAAGCATGATTCGAAATATGCCAAGCTGAAATCAATTATCGAGGCCATCGAAAAGGAGGAGGAGCTTGTGTCTGATTCTGGCGAAGCAGTTGCCATTAAGAAGGGGGACAAAATTATTATTTTTGCCTTTTTTAAGCAGACGATTGCCTACCTTTCCAGGCAACTGAATCGAGATGGGATCAAAGCAATTCAGCTCACCGGAGATACTACGAACAGGGATGAGCGGGATGAAATCTTAAGAAAATTCGAAAGCGATGATAACCGGGTTTTAATATGTTCCGAAATAGGCGCTGAAGGTGTGGACCTGCAGTTTGCGAGAGTTCTTATTAACTATGATCTACCATGGAATCCGATGCGCGTGGAGCAGCGAATCGGACGAATCGACCGAATCGGTCAAAAATCTAACAAAATTGTGATAATAAACTTTCAAATCATGGACACGATTGATGGTCGAATTTACGAACACCTCTATCGAAAGATAGGCATCTTTGAGCATTCGATTGGAGCGCTTGAAGGCATCTTGGGTGATGCGGCACAGAAGTTATATGAAGAGATATTCCGCAATAATCTTAGTCCGCACGAAGTTGAGCAGCGGGCTAAGCAAACAGCAGACGCAGTAAAAGCTCAGGCTAGGCTGCAAAACGATCTCGAGAATTCGGCTGAAAATCTATATGCCTTCCAGGATATCCTAAATCAACAAATCGAGGATGGCCGTAGGCTGGAAAGGTTTATCAAGCCAGAAGAACTAGAATCGCACTTTATTGATTTTTTAGACAAGAGATATGGCCAACAGGATGCGTGCGAGATGATCCCAGACAATCCATTTCCCCGATGTTTTCTTCTTAAAATTAGTTTTCGTGCGAAATCGGATTTCGAGACCTTTTGCACGACGCAAGACTACGCGTGGCCTGAGGGAATTGATGCTGGCCTGGGCTATTCCAGGATCACCTTCGATCCGAAGGTGCATGAAAAATTTAAGCACGAGGACCGCAAGCTATTCTTAATTAATCACCTCCATCCGGTCATACGGTGGATAGGTAAGGAGAATGAGGGTGAAAATGAAAGGTGGGGAAGGCTCTCGGCATTGAAAATGGGCGTTGTAAAGACCAAGCCTGAAGATGGGGAGCAGGTGCGATTTCTTTATGAACCGGGCAGATACATATACCTGGTGGTCCGGACAGCTTTTCGTGGCATCACCAATCGTGAACAGTTTCAGTATAATGTGATGAATCTGGATACTGGGAGTCTCATTCGTGGCACAGACGCGGAAGGCTTAATCAATAGTCTGGTTAACCAAGGAGAAAGCCTTTTTCCTGAAAAGGTGGAGGGACTTGCGGAGGCTATCGAAAGTATTCGAGATGACTCAGCTGCCCAGATCGGAAAAGCTCAGCAGGCGTTTCAAGATGATCAAAATATCAAATATCAGATTCGCAAGGACCAAGCAGACAGGTTCTTTGGTCGTAAAATCGCAATTCAAAGGCAAAGAATTCAAACTGCAGAAATGACGGCTAGTAAAGGTGCAGCTGGCTTTCGGGCCATCCTCCATCGCTTGCAGCAAGAGCATCAAGAGCAGGCAAGAAAACTTAAGGCCAAGATCGATAATCTAGAATTTAAGTTCTCCGAAGTGGCTGGTGGGTATTTTGAGGTAGCCCAGATTGAGTAAATACATCGTCGTAGGAATCGATTATGGGACTAGATTTACAAAAGTTCTATTCCGGGACAATAATCAGGTAGAGGGCAAGGCGTACGTCGTAACAAGTTCAGCTTTCCCGGATGGGCTATTTCCAAGCCTTCTATCACTCGAAGGTGAGTCTTTAAGGCCTTTTCATCCTGGGGGAGAGGTAGTCGCCTACTTAAAGATGATCGCGGCATATGCTGTCTCGACCTATGAAACAAACCCTTCAAGTTCCCTTGAAACTGCTGAAATCAAGATCCCTGACGGACTGCTGAAACTAAGGGGCTCCTACTGTGATCTTGATCTTGTCGGGCTATGTCTAAGTTATTATTTCGGATGTCTTCTGGCTGAAACGCACCGCTGCATTGAGGAAAGGCTAAAGCCCGAGATTGGAGATGTAGTTCTTTATCAATTAGCTGTGCCTACCGCATTAACCCTACAAAACAAAGAAATGGAGAAGCTTTTCTGGATTTGTCTGGTGAATGGAAGAGCCCTCTTTAAAAGATACGGTGACCGAATATTGGATGGCCTGCCATTGTCTGAAATCTATGAGACCATTGAAACCGATGTCTTTTTAAAATATGAAGAAATTAAAGAAAGCCATAAGCACGCGTGTGTAACATATCCTGAGACAGCGGCTGCTGTTGCTGGGTTCTTTTTTTCTAAAAACTCCAGTGAAGGAATATTTATCACCACCGACGTTGGAGCTGGAACGGTAGATCTAAATATATTTCGAAGAAACAGGCCAAACGATCAAAGCCCAGATCCAACACTAGCCTACTACTCCACCCAGGTTTCACCTTTGGGGGCGCAGCGAGTGGCGGACGAATTCGACTATGTACAGCCCATGGAAATAGATCAGCTTCAGAAACAACTTTACGGTGATATTCGGAGTCTCTTTGTGCGAGCGCTAAAAAAACAACCCAATCATGGGAATGTGGATGGGCAAAAAACATACGATAGGTCACGAATCTTTCTTTTCGGTGGTGGTAAAGGACATTCCATCTATCAAGAGACACTAGTTCAAGGTCTTGATAGTTTGTTGGCTGATAACTTGGACTATGGAGGGGTTTACAATCCAACCATTCTTGACCTTCCCGAATACAGTGAAATCGAAAAACCGGTGCCTAATGTTCCATCCGGACGCTACGCTGTAGCTTATGGACTTACGACGAACCCTATAAACCTTCATAAGATAATCCTGCCAAATGAGCTGCAGGATATCCGCCTCGACCAGCATTTAGAGAATAATAATTGGAATCCACCTAGCTACGGGTTTGATTGGAACGACTGATGCGTTGTTGGTGGGTTAATCAAAATCAGACATTCCGCCACGAGGTGGGAGGAGGTTATTTATGGTCTCCAAAGGTCAACCGCGATAAGTCAAAAAACCATTTTTATGAAACTATGCGGGAGGTTTCGGCTGGGGACTTAGTTTTCTCTTTTAATAACCGAAAAATAATGGCTTTAGGAATTGCCATGGGTCCAGCGTATACATGTCCTAAGCCAGTGGAGTTTGGAGCAGCTGGGGCTTCCTGGAATGAGGTGGGTTGGCGGGTAGATGTGAAGTTTAAGCCGCTCTTAAGGCAGATCGTCCCTAAAGATCATATGAAGGTTTTGCAGCCGCTGCTTCCAGAACGTTATTCTCCGATTCGGGCCGATGGAACGGGGAACCAGATTTATCTGGCAGAAATACCTTTAAGGATGGGAGAGGTGATGCTCGGTTTGATTGGCCCTGAAGGAGAGGCCGTTCGTTTAAACGCGGAGTCTCATTCTAGGGTGAAGGAGGAGCTGGTGGTTGCTCCGGTAAACGACATCTTAGACCGGTGGGATCGAGAACTCGAGAAGCAGGTGAGCGAAGCTCGGGATTTAAGTGCGACCGAAAAAGAGCAGGTGGTAAAGGCTCGGAGAGGACAAGGCTTGTTTAAGGCTCGAGTTGCTGGGCGGGAAACGGAGTGTCGAATTACCAAAGTGTCCAGGCCTGAACACCTAATTGCCAGTCATATCAAGCCCTGGCGGGTTTCTTCTAATGAGGAGCGTATTGATGGCGAAAATGGATTACTTCTTACTCCTTCGGTCGATCATCTTTTTGATAAGGGCTTTATTTCCTTTAAAAACAGTGGCGAGTTGATTGTTTCTGGAGTTGCCGAACAGCACTCTTTGCAAAGAATGGGGATTCCTGTTGGTGCCCACTTCAATGCCGGCATCTTCACAAGAAAGCAGTCAGGCTATTTGGAATACCATCGCGACTTAATTTTACTCAAAGCTAGGACTTAAGAAGCTTGGAGAAGAGCGAGGGAAATGGAGGAGTTCTTTTTTGGGTCTTTGGAATCTGTGGTGGAGTAATAAACTGTATTTGTTGAGTGGCTTCATGCTGAGTGGTCGGGACTGGGGCCTCGGATGGCGCCGTCAAAAGCTTGGATATTAAATGTGTTTTGGAGACTTCCAGTTGAGTCGATTCAGGCGTTGTAGGTAAAGCAGGTGCTGGTGGAGGCAGATCCAGTATTGCATCGGTGGACGAGACAACATCGGGTTTATTTAAAATCTCCCAAATCCACGCGCCTAGACCTACAACGAAAGCGAGGGTACCCAGTCCGAGAATTAGAATTCCAAAATCAAAGCCACCGTTCATTTCGTTGGATTAATATAAAATAAATGCAGGAAAGCGGAAAGGACGCAATTGGGGAAAAGAAAGCGATTTACAGACTCAAAACATCCACGTTTACCGCGGTACGAAAAAACGACGGGGGTCAGTTGGAATAAACGCGGTAACCTTCGTCGCGCAGGTACTCTGCCTCAAGAGCCTCGGCCAAGGTGGCGTGGCCCTCATAGATAAGGTTGCCGGATTGAGTGTCGATCTCGTCCCGGTACGGCGCGCCCTTACGAATCGACATGAGAAATATGGAAGAGCGGCTGCCGGAGGCATAGTTCATGCCCTTTTGGAGTTGAACGCCTTCCTCAGCGACAATCTTGGCGTAGGGAATAATGTCGTCGGGCTTCATGATTTGATCAAAAAGCTTTGTATAGCTTTACCGCCTCGGCTACTTAGCGAAAGAGAGGAGCCGATCGCTTCTGACTGCTTGTAAATGATCACGCTTGTGGATGCATCCAGATTCCAAAACCAGTTAGCCCTAAGTACGATAAGCAAAATCTTCTCCTCAAGAGCACGGGGAATAAGCTCTTTATGAACATATGAGCGTATCGCCTTACAGCTTTCCATTGTGGCTATAGTTTTATGGGAAACCTTAAAACTCGTTGAGTGGTACGGTACGGCCTCCAACACGGCCATGTTTTGTGCGATAAAAGCGAGGGATTGGCGAAATGAACACTTTCTTTCAGTCTGAAAAAAAGCAATCAGATCAGAAAATCTTTTACTCCAATATTTATAGCCCCCGTGCCAAGAATACTTCGGATTTAAAGTTAAAAACGGATATTCTGAATCGAGACCGGACTGTGTGAGATTGTTTACTAAGTCTTTCCTGAAATCACCATTTGTGTCTTCGCCATAAAGATCGAGGCTTTCAAAGCCTGGATTTAGGGTGAGCAAGAAAACGCGGGCTTTCCGCAGGTCGCCAACAAAGGGAACGGGGAGTAATCCTGCCTGAAGCTCATGAGGGAGCCTCTGACCAAAATCCTTGTCTGAATGCCAATCTGCAAAGTCACGTATAGAACTGATCGGAGTCTTGGATTCATCTAGTATCTTTTGGTCCCCGGGAAGAATGTAGGGGGGGTTATTTAAATCCAGCGACTGCCAGGTCTTTAATAGGTTTTCGAGGGCAGCAGGCATCGTGTTAACTATGGGGTCTGGGGAGATTAATTCAACGTTAACAGGCCGGAATAGATACTTCTGTAATCAGCTTCGGGTCCAAAACACCGACGTTTTGATTATTTGAGAATGGTTGAAGGTAGAAGGGGGTAGGCGAGAGGTGGCCCTCCGTCGCTCCGAACCTCGCCGACTCGGGCGGAGCTTCGAAGGGTTCTAGGTGGCTAGCGAGAGACGGTCTGTATAAGGGCGTAGATGAAGATTCCAGAAAGAAGCAGGATGGATGCGAGGCCGATCAGCTGAACCAGAAGGCCGAGAATGGAATAGGTGGGAGTGCTTTGTTGTGGAGCTGGGGAATCAATCTTTTCCGACCAGCTCATTCCAGTCCCAGGAATGCCAACCGTGGCACGGGTACCTTTTTTGCCAAAGGTAAGCCAACCGCCACGACCTCCGACTGAGACAGATGTGCCAGATTTGGAGAGGTTGAGGCGAACCCCTTTAAAGAGGGAGATCCGGCGACTAAAGCGAAAGCCCATGGTTTTATTAGATTAGAACAAGTTGAAGTTGGAAGGGAATTGGGGATTTTTAATTATGAATGTTTAATTTTTGATTGAGGAAGAGATCACTCACGCCAAGGTCGCGAAGGACGCGAAAATGGGAGGATTCGATTATGGATGGGATCTGCCGCCGTGAAATAGCGAATGGACATGGATCACCCAAATACCGATGTACGCACCGAAAAAGACGAAATAAATCCAGAAGGAGCGTCGTTTGATCTGCTCTTTGGTGTACGGCGAGCCCTTGTTGTAATCGTGGTATTTCATATTTAGGGAATGGACGTTTAAAGCCTGGATCTGAGCCAGATGGCAAAGGCTATCCCGCTAAATAAGCCGACGATGTAAACGAAGACTTTAAACAAAGTGAGAATGATGAAGGCGGTGAGGGACATGGGGAGATTAGGGATTAAGGGGTTATGGGGTTAAGGATTAGCGAGAGCGCCAGGTGGAGGTGTTGCGGCAGTTGGGGCCAACGACGTACCCAGAGCGACCATCGGTAAAATAGGCACCGCCTGCCTGGATTGTTGTGCCGTTGTTTCCGAAGAAGAGGTTGCCTGTTTGGGTGGTGAAGCTGGCGGGTCCCGCATAAGTGTTCCCAGTTTTGGTGTAGATCCCCTTCGGGGTGACGAAGTTGTTTCCGCTACGGAAAACATAACCTTCGGTGGTAACTGCTGAGTTGCGACCTGTAGTGGCTCCGAACTTGGCTTTGAAGACGCCCCCCACAAATTCAGCCATTTCACACTCCTCTTGATCCATCTCGTCATAGATCTCCTGCTGCTTGGCCATCTTGGCGTGGTGCCTCTCCTGTTGAGCTTCCTGTTTCTCGAAGCGGCGTTGGGACTCGGCCATGAGCTCTCTGGATGCGCGATCGCGTAGAGCGATCGATTCCTGTGGTGAGGGGATATGTATTGAGCTGGCTCGGTCTGCTTCGTACTGCTGTTGAGGTGAAATGAGACGTTTGGGGGCGGTGTAGTCGTCTTCTTGAGCCAATCGTTTTGGTCCGCCATAATCGATGGCGGAAGTTCGGTGGGATGGGTTGGCCTGATGTGTGTTTTTGTATCCGTAATCGATGACCGGGCTTCTTTGGTTAAGGTTCGATTGATGAAAGGGCTTTGATTCGAACTCTTCGTCGTCCCAAGCAAGGCAAGGGGAGACCAGCAATAGAGTTAGGATGAGGAATTTCATTGGGATTAGGAAGGGAGGTGGAAGTCGTCCTGGGGTTTGATCCGTTCCTGGTGGCGAAGGAGTTTGATCAGTTCGGGGTAGAGGTGGGTACAGGTCCCCATGAGAGACTTGAAGTAGGGTTCGATCAGAGAAACTAGGTCCTCTGGATAGACGTCGAACTGTGGGAGCCAGCATCGGCCACTGAGTCGGACCCCGCGAGCGGGTTCGAACTGAATGGAAAGGTCATTGATATTGAGCGCCTCCTTTTGGAAGAAGCGGCGGAGCTTACCTAGTTGGCCTTTGGGGGTGGTGAAGTGGTAGGCGCAGCCCAAGAGCAGGCTGTTGCCGTTGTCGTCAGGCATGATGACGATGTGGACGTTGTTCTGTTTATCGAGTTTGAACCCGGTAAAGACCCCGTTCGGGTTGGATTTGCGTTCGTAGGACCAATTCATCGATTTGAAGATTGTTTCGACGGCATCGAGAGCTTGGGTAGAGGTGTTCTTCATTACCCGTAATCCTATCAAACGGGGTAGGACATTTGCGGGGGTAGGGGGGATTTAATTTTTGATTTTTAATTTTGGATGTTGGATTGTCGGAAGGTGTGAAAGTGTGAATGTGAGAATGTAAAAAAGCTAGAAATCGGCGAACCCTTTTGGGGTTTGAGTGGTTTAATCTGATATGGAGATGTTGATGGAAAAGGGAGCGGAGGCATTGGCTGTGTTGGTCCGATGGGTGCGGGGTGAGCGTGTGATGCTGGATGCAGATTTGGCGCGGCTTTATGGGGTGACGACGAGGGCTCTGAACCAGGCGGTGCGCAGGAATCCTAGGAGGTTTCCGCCAGCCTTTATCTTACATATTGCCAATGAGGATCTTGCAAACTTGAAGTCACAAAATGTGACATCAAGTTTGGCTTGGGGAGGGCGGAGGAAGCCGGCCTTTGGATTTACGGAACATGGGGCGTTAATGGTGGCCTCGGTGCTGAACAGTGATCGGGCGATCGCGATGTCGATTTATGTGATCAAGGCGTTCGTGAAGATGCGGGAGGAGTTGGTGGCTAATGAGACGTTCTTAAGGCGACTAACCGAGATCGATAAGACGCTGCTGATCCATGATGAGGGGTTGAGGGATCTGTATGAAAAACTGATGCCGTTACTGGAGCCGGAGCCGGAAAGGGAGAAGAGGAAGATTGGGTTCTGAGTAGAGGGCAGGCGAAATGTGGAAGGCGGGATGGGGCCCTCCGTCGTCCCGCGGTTGCGGGACTATGAAGGGTTGGAGGGATTGAGGGGTTAAGGTCAAAAGAGGCCATTCCACGCCGGGAGCCCGACCAGGATCTGAAATTAAATACCCCGAAAATGGGGTAAATCTAAGGCGAAATTCGGATTAGATAGAAGAGGTGGCTTTAGCAGGAATATGGGTAAAGAGCCCTTGCTACGAACTTTGGCTAATGCCAAAAATATCTATATGAAGCAATTCCTAGCAGTCTTTTTTGTGGGAATGGTCGCTGTTAGTGGTTGGTCGGAAGATGTTGTCCCTTACTCCCCTGAATTAGTTAAAAAAGCAGAGTCTGGAGACGCTTTTGCCGAATACACTCTTGGGCGCGCCTATCTCCATGGCAAAGGCGTTACTGGAGATTACAAAGAAGCGGTGAAGTGGTTCATCAAGTCGGCTGAACAAGGGAATTCGTTTGGACAAAATGCGCAGGGGGTTTGCTACAGAGATGGATTAGGAGTGAGTAAAGATGAAAAGGAGGCGGTGAAGTGGTTCATCAAGTCGGCTG
>Ga0214921_10005214_pt1 | contig 18503 bp, 9 predicted proteins | sample LL1505_MetaG_FD_177992 | JGI IMG/M metagenome (GOLD analysis project Ga0214921, IMG submission 177992) | Freshwater microbial communities from Lake Lanier, Atlanta, Georgia, United States - LL-1505 | ecosystem: Environmental > Aquatic > Freshwater > Lake | place: USA: Georgia | collected 2015-05-28 | reverse complement strand
ACCAGACTAGTAGTAAGCAAACTTAGCGCAGGGTGTTAAAAACCCAATAAAATCAATAAGTTAGGCCTACTTTCCCGCCTAAATTTCAGTTCGTTACTAACAATCTACTTTTGTGGATGCTGGTTTTGGGCACATGTCCAAATACAACAATGCCTTGCCACGCCTCAAACGTTTTTGTTGGGCAGTTGGCAAGCTCACATGGCGGTCTACTGGCTGTCTACTATTTGAATCAAGCGATTGATTTATGACAATCCGATTCATTTATGTCGTTGCAATCATGAAACTCGACTTCGCTCACAATGTCCTTGAGGCTTTAACCATTCCTGAAAATAAGGTCAAAACGTCTTTTACCGACAAGCGCATTCGCGGCCTGCAGTTTGAGCTTCGTCAAACTGGCGGTTTTTTCAGTTTTCGTTATACCTATCAACACAAACAAAGAAGCATTCCCATCGGCAAATTTGGCATCATTTCAGTGGCCGATGCCAGAAAACAAGCACTGTCTTTTGCCAGAATGGTGGCGCTAGGCCAAGACCCTCTGCAAATCAAGCAAGACCAGACCGGCTGCCTTTCTTTGAACGACTTTTTCCTGCAGCGCTATTTGTCTTTTGCCAAAGCGACCAAGCGAAGTTGGAAATCAGATGTCTCCCTCTACAACAAACACATTCAGAAAGTATTTGGCTCCACCAAACTGAACCTCATCAGCAGCACACAAATACAAATTTTTTTGTACAAAAAAATTGCAGATGGATTTGCCAAGGGCACTGTCAACAGAATGTTGTCCTTCATTCGCCATGTGTTCAATTTGGCGCTGGATTGGAAATTGACAGGCGTTAAAGAAAACCCTGCCAAGTGCATCAAGTCCTTTGAAGAAAACAACAAGGTAGAGCGCTATGTCAACCCAGACGAAGCCTTGGTTCTAAAGCAAGCTTTGGAGGCAAGTGCCAATGCCTCGCTCAAGTTCATCATTGCGTTTTTGCTGGTCACGGGTGCCAGAAAAAATGAGGCTTTGAAAGCGCGGTGGCAAGACATAGATCTCAATGCCAACGTGTGGCGTATTCCGCTGTCAAAATCTGGCAAGGTGCGGCATGTGCCTTTGTCGACAACCGCCTTGCAATTTTTAAGTCTCATTAAAATTCACAATGCAGCATTGCTTGGCCACGAAGCAGTCACTTGCCCCTTTGTTTTTCCCAATCCCAACACCCTCAAGCCCTTCAGCTCGGTGTTTTATGCTTGGGATACGGCTAGAAAAAAAGCAGGTTTGGCCGATGTCAGAATTCATGACCTGCGGCATACCTTTGCCTCCACCCTTGTCAATAAGGGCGTGCCGCTGTATGAGGTGCAAAAACTGTTGGGTCATTCTCAAATTAGAACGACAGAGCGATATGCCCACCTGCAACAAAAAAGGTTGCAAGAATCAGCCGGTTTTGCAGGCAGGGCCTTTGAGCATATTTTGATAAAACCTGTGCCAGGGGTTCAGAAATTGTGATAATTGCCATATGAATCCCGTTATTTACTATCACCCAGAGGCCTACACCACCAGCGGCCCTAAGCTCATGGGAAGAAATGCAGCCGGTGAGTCGTTTTTACGTGGGTATTTAAGCTACAGCAAGGCTTCGGCATTTTGGGCACAAGTGCAAAAACCAGAGCATGGTCAGCACTTTGCTGCACAGGTTAAAGCACAAGGTCGTGAAGAAGCCGTGCATGCTGTAATGCCCCACAACTTAGGCGCATTGTCGCAAGCGGGTTTGGTGTATTACCCTGGGCCAGGCATTGGGCAGCATGCGTTTCATCGAAGTGTGGCAGCAGGCTCTCATGCTGCTTGGAGTTTGTGTGGCATTACGCACACCACCTCTTCTGCAGGCGCCATGGACGCCATCAGCGAGCTGCTGACAGCGCCGGTACAACCGTGGGATGCTGTCATTTGTACCAGCACCGCTGTGAAAGACAATGTTTCCCGCTTGTTGCAAGCACAAGCCAACATGCTCAAAGAACGCTTGGGCATTAGCAAGTTAGTATTGCCAATGCTGCCGGTTATTCCTTTGGGCATTCACACCCAAGATTTTGTATTCAGCGATGCTCAAAAAAATGCAGCACGCAACAGGCTGAATTCAAATGACAACACTTTGGTGGTGCTGTTCATGGGCCGCTTGTCGTTTCACGCCAAAGCCCACCCTTTGGCCATGTACCAAGCTTTGCAAAAAGCCGCTGAATTCCTAAAACCTGCTGGCCAAAAAATCAAGCTGGTGGAATGCGGCTGGCATGCCAACGAGTACATCCAAAAAGCTTATCAAGATGCAGCCCGCCAAGCCTGCCCCGATGTAGAAGTGATCACTCTAGATGGCCGAAAAGCCGAAGACCGTGAAACAGCATGGGCGGGTGCCGATGTGTTTTGCTCCCTGTCCGACAACATACAAGAAACGTTTGGCATTGTGCCCATTGAGGCCATGGCGGCAGGTTTGCCCGTGGTGGTCAGCGATTGGGATGGTTACAAAGACACTGTGCGTCATGAGGTCGATGGCTATCGCATTGCCACCGTCATGCCCGAAGCGGGTTTGGCCGCCGATCTGGCTTTGCGCCATGCCTTGGAGGTCGACACCTACGACATGTACTGCGGCCACACGTGCAGCTTGGTCTCGGTGGACATCGAAGCTGCAGCACAAGCCTTTGTTAAATTGTTTGAGTCGCCTACGTTGCGCCAAGCCATGGGTGCTGCTGGACGTCAACGTGCGCAGCAGGTCTACGATTGGAAGGTCATCATTGCGCAATATGAAGCTTTGTGGGCCGAACAAAATAGTGTGCGATTGGCCGCCTTGCAAGATGCCAGTCAATTGCCCGCTAAGTTGGCCCATCCCTGGCCTGCTCGCATGGATCCGTTCCATGCGTTTGCCAGCTACCCAACGCAATCTTTAACGCCCAAGACGGTGCTGAGCTTGGTGGATAATTCGGTAGAAGCGGCTGCCGCTCGTCTAAACACTTACCAAGCCTTGGCCATGGTGAGTTTTGCCAAATGGGTGTTGCCAACCGACGCAGAAATTGCAGCCGTTTTAAAGCAAGCCGCTGTAGGCCCTCAAGAAGCCTTGCAGTTGGTGCAAACCATCGACAATGCCAGAAAACCTTTTGTGTTCAGAACTTTGGCATGGCTTTTAAAGATGGGCATTTTGAAAGTGCACGCCTAAATTGCACTCCTAAAGTTCATGCCTAACAAAGGCACACTGTTTCCGCATATGAAAATTCTGTTTATTCATCAAAACTTTCCAGGTCAGTTCAAGTTCTTGGCACCGGCCTTGGTGCAACAAGGCCATGAAGTGGTGGCCATGACCATGCAAAAAACCGAGGCCAAGTCTTGGCAGGGTGTGAGCTTGGTGCACTACACAGCGCAGCGGGGTAGCACGCCTAAAGTACATCCTTGGGTGTCAGACTTTGAAACCAAAACCATCCGCGCAGAAGCCTGCTTTAAAGCCGCACTGGCCATGAAGGCCAAGGGTTTTGTGCCCGATGTCATTGTGGCGCACCACGGCTGGGGTGAGAGTCTGTTTTTGAAAGAAGTGTGGCCACAAGCCAAGCTGGGCATTTACTGCGAGTTCTTCTACCACCCGCACGGTGCCGACGTGGGCTTTGACCCCGAGTTTCCAGCAACGGACGAAGGCGATGTGTGCCGCTTGCGCCTTAAAAACCTGAACAACCTGTTGCACTTTGAAGTGGCCGATGCTGGCATATCGCCTACACATTGGCAAGCCAGTACGTTTCCAGCGCCATTCAAAGACAAGATCACGGTTGTGCACGATGGCATTGACACGCAAGCTGTTGCGCCCAACCCAGCGGTAAGCCTGACACTGAAGAAATCCAACGGCGAAGATTTGGTGCTGACGCGAAGCAGTGAAGTGGTTACCTTTGTCAATCGCAACCTCGAGCCTTACCGTGGCTATCACACCTTCATGCGCGCTTTGCCTGAGCTGCTGCGCAAACGTCCGCATGCGCGCTTCTTGTTGGTTGGTGCAGACGACGTTAGCTACGGTGCCAGACCCGATGCCGAGAAGTATGGCAGTACCAAATGGAAAGACATTTTTGCAAACGAAGTGCGCTCACAAATTAGCGATGCCGATTGGCAGCGTGTGCATTTCTTAGGGCATGTGCCTTATCAGTATTTCATTCCGCTGTTGCAGCTGTCTACGGTGCATGTGTACCTTACCTACCCGTTTGTACTCAGCTGGAGTTTGCTCGAGGCCATGAGTGCGGGGTGCGCCATTGTGGCCAGCGACACGCAACCCTTGCACGAAGCCATCAAGCACAATGAGACTGGCAAGCTGGTGAGTTTTTTTGATGCCAAGGCATTGGCACATAGCGTGAGTGATTTGATAGACCAGCCCGAAGAGCGCGCGCGTTTAGGCGCCAATGCCCGTGCCTTTGCAAAGCAACATTACGATTTACAAACAGTCTGCTTGCCTCAGCAGTTGGCTTGGGTTAACAGCTTGCGAACTATTTAAGAACAACTTAAGAACAACCTGAATCAAGAGTCAAGTTTTGGCAACAACCTTTAATTTTCAAAAAGTATTTCCATGTCCCTTATCAAATGTGTGTTGTGTGTTGCATTGCTTGCCCTGTTAAGCGCTTGTGGCGGTTCTTCAGAGTTTCCGCCAGTCATTACAGGTGTCAAGGTACAGTCTTTAAGGTACGGTAACCCAGCCACCATTTATTTGGGGGGCAAAGACTTGCGCTCCTCCATCACGGTAGACACCAATGGCGCCTGTACCAACCCCAGCTTTGCATCTGGCAGCAACACCGAAACCTTGGTGTTGAACTGTGGTGTGAAAGTGGTGGGCGACATACCACTCACCATCAAGGCTGAAGATGGCAGCGTCCTTTACACCACCACTTTGACGGTGCCTCAACCTCAAGTCACATTGTTTACAACCAAGGGCATCGTGGTTCTAGAACTAGACCCTGTTGTGGCGCCCATTTCTAGCAACAACTACCTAAGCTATGTCAGTAAAGGTTTTTACACTGGCACCTTGTTTCACCGCGTGATTTCGGGCTTCATGATTCAAGGCGGTGGTTACACCACCGGCATGGTTAAAAAAACTGGGCAGGCTGCACCCATTGAGCTGGAATCAAACAAAGGCCTGTCCAATTTGCGAGGTACTTTGGCCATGGCACGCACCAGTGTCTTTAACTCTGCTACATCCGAGTTTTTTATCAACGTGGTTGACAACACCTTCTTAGATTATAAAAATACAGGCAATCTTGGTTATGCCGTATTTGGCAAAGTGGTTCAGGGCATGGATGTGGTGGACGCCATTGTGGCTCAGCCCACCGCTGTCCAAAATGGCTTTGCCGATGTGCCCCTTACAGACGTTGTGATCAGTTTGGTTTTGCAAACACAGTAAATGAATTCAGTTTTAGATGTTCGCGCTGCAATGCTCCAATGCCTAGAAGGCGGGCAGTACCACGCGCGAGAAAAAATTAAGCAAAATGGCGCACAGCCCTATACCGATTTTTTAAGCATTGGCTTGGCACTCAAAAATTGCTTCACCAATCCTGCAAAACACGATGAACTGATTGCCCGCTTAAAGCCACATGCAGACGTGATCATTGGCGTGCTGCCCCCCGGCATTCAGTCGCAGGGCTTGCTGCCTACACCAGAAGAACTGGCCGACCCCAACTTCAAACTCCTGCAACTGAAAGACGTCAGCGACGAGCAATTGCGAAAATGGATTGTGGACGATGGCAGCTTGGTGTATGGCGAGCTGACCAGTGAAGAATTGCACAATTACTTTGCAGCCGTTTGCCCATTGCTAACAACTGGTGGGCACTTTGTAGATTTAGGCAGTGGCCTGGGCAAAGTGGTTATGACGGCAGGCCTTAACTTTCCTTTTGAAACCTGCAAGGGCATAGAGATCGTGCCGTATCGCCACCGCATGGCGCAAGAGCGTTACTTGCATTTGCTTAAAGTAGGCCAAGAATCGTTTAACCAATTGCAAGCGCCAACCAAGCCAGAAGACGTGGTCTCTCTGCCGTGGACCACAGAACTGCTGGTGCAGCATTTGTTGAACTTTCCCAAGCGCACCAGCTTCATGATGGGAGACATGTTCACTTGTGACGTATCTCAGGCCAGTCTGGTCTTTCTTTACAGCACTTGCTTTGGGTCCTTCATCCACAAGATTGCGCACAAAATGGCCAACGAAGCGCCCGAGGGCTGTTTGGTAAGTTCTACCACGCATGTGATGAACCACCCAGGTTTGGAATTGGTCAAACACTTGCCTGCCAAAACAGTCGCTTGGACCGATGTGTTTGTTTACAAACGTGTAGGCACAGGTCCTTGGCCAGAGTTGGCGCAGATAGCCTCTTACTTGCCCAATTTAGATGAGTGGGAAGTTAAGGCTAGGGAGTTGATGGTGGCGGCTACGGCTAGTAGTTTGTGAGTTAACACCAAAGTACTTTAGGTGAATACTTGAGTTTAATGGTGCCGCCGAGATTCGTGAAATATGCCTTCAGGGCTGGTTGGTAAGCATTCTTTGCGGTCTGCAAAGCGTCGGCTTGGGTTTGCAATCGAGCAAATTCTTGATTGCAAAACTAAATAGCGCCCAGATGTGTTTTGGCCTCTGCTAAGAGTTGATCGAGCTAGAAGTCTTAGTTGCCAATTTTAATATTAGATATATTTCGTCCTTTCATAAATGTGAAAACCCCACCCCCTAGTGAAGGGCGGGGTTTTTAGTGATCAATCTACTTACGTGATTTGAGTAATTATAGTAATTGGCCGTTTGATTAAAGAGAACAGATGTTTAAGCAACTACATCTCCAAAAACAATAGTTGTTGCTCCAATCAGTACAATTGCATCAGTGCCCTCGGTGTAGTCGCCATCGCCGTCTGTATCAAAAATAACAAAAACGTTCGCATTGTCAGTAGTGTAGGTAGTCATTGTTCCGACCGTGATAGCACAGTATTTAACTGTTGCCGTCAAAGCCGTATCAGCAGCTGTATTGATGGCTGCTACTAGAGCCGCATAATTTGCAAGAGCTCCATTTGCAATGGTTGCAGCCGCAAAATTAGCGTTTGTCCCTGCTATGGTTCCGAATGAAATCGTATCAACTGTAGTGGTGAAACCTGAATAGGTATCACCAGTTAACGCTGTAGCTCCAGTCGCCATAACTGAACCTCCAGTTGAAACAACCACCCTAACTGCTTCAGCGGTAGTTAAAGCGATAACGTCAGCTCCACCTCCACCATTGACAGTTGTCGCTACTTGTGCAGCCGCTAGAGTTATGGTGTCAACACCTGCTGAGCCCGTTACTGAAGTAATTCCAGTGGTAGCGCCAGTTAGGCTGATTACGTTCGAACCCGTAGTGTTTGTATCCCCAGAGAGGTCAATAAAGTTGAACGATGTACCAGCAAACGTATTGGCACCAGCTGAAGTTGCAGTAATGCTAATAATTCCAGTTGTTGGCGAAGCAGTAATTTTCTCAACGGTAGTAAAGCGGGCCATCAAATCAGTGGCAGCAATTGTTGTTGCTCCATCTAATCGTATTGAGTCTGTTCCGGCTCCACCATCAATCAAGTCTTTCATTGCATTCGTGCCAACTAAAGGTGTAGTTCCAGAGAAGACAAATACGTCGGTGCCTGCACCACCCGTGAGTAGGTCGACGTTGGCAGTTCCAGTAATGGTTGAGCCTGCTGCACGAGCCGTAACATCAGCGCCGAAGGTGCCTGTCACGCCACTCAAGTCGACATTCTCAAAGCCCTTCTGAATGGCACCATTTGCAGAACCGTTGTAACTGGTAACTTGATCAGTTGTCGAAGTCAAGTCCACCAAGAAACCACCAATGGAGCCGAGTGCCACAATGTTCAATGTGTCTGTTCCCGTACCACCATCCAACACGTCATTTGCGTTCTTCATGATGACCATATCGGTACCAGTACCGCCTGTGATCGTCATTGCAGCTGTACCAGTGCGTGAGCCGGACGCCATTTGCAAGTTACCGGCAAAGGTTGATGCATTGAGCGTACTGACGTTGGTTTGAAGTGCTCCGGAGACCAGCGTGATATCTTGCACGCCTGCTGTACCTGTTACAAATGCCAATGCCTTACCGCCGGTAACATTTACTACGACTGGATTGGTCGCATTTGTGTCTTGGATAGCCAAGTTCATAGTAGTTATCGGGGCAACAGTTGCTGACTCATTAATGGTTATAGTTTCGATACCGTTTGCAACGAGTGTTGTTGTGTTCGTTGCAGAGGCATTAACCAAATTAAATGTCAGCGCATCAGCAGTGCCGGTGGCAGTAGTCAATGTACCTGTGATACTTTTCGCTCCTGAGAAAGCTGCTCCGGTTGTTCCGACATTGATTGCCACTCCAGATGCAGGCAGGCCAGTTAAGGCGTAGCTATTTGGACCAACAACATCAACTGAGGTCAGTCCAGTTGCGTTTGTCAGACTGATACCGCCAGTGTCATCAGTGCTTGATGTTACGACAAGCTTTTCAAAACCCGAGAGGGTTACCGCAGTATTAGCAGTTGTAGTGTCTGTGAAACGGATGACGTCAGTTGTACCTGAACCGCCAGTGATGCTTGCCCCCAGGACCATTCCTGCTTCAGCGATCACGACATCAACAACACCAGAAACACCAGAGGCGTTGAATGTCTTGAACGCAGCGCCGCTACCTATAGCAGTATCTGTTGAAGCACCGTAAGTTGAAAGAGTATTTCCACCGATCACTGTGATGTTAATGAGTTCAGCGGTGTTAAAACCTTGAACGTTGGATGTAGGCGAATGGGCTGAGTTGTTTGCCAATGTCATGTTGATATTTTCAACAGCAGTCACACTGGTCGTACTGAACGTTGTGGCATTCAGTGTCATGTTCAATGTATCAGTACCAGAGCCACCAGCTATTGTTTGAACAGTAGTACCAACAGCACTGATGGTAATGGTGTCGTTACCAGTGCCGCCAGTGATGTTGTGTGCTTCAGCACCAGCAATTGTGAATGTAGTTGCACTGGCCGAGCCTGTTGCCGTCAATTTACCTAAGAAGGCCGGAGCATTTAGGGCAGTGGTAGCCGCATTCAATGTACCTAGCGCCACAACCTTGAGAGTTGTACCGCCAGTTACAGCAATGGTAGGTGCTACTACACCAGCTATGCTGAGTGTGGCAGCAGATAATGCAGCAGAAGATGTCGCGAGGGTCACTGTTTCAATACCAGCAGCGGCTACCAAGGTTGCATTTACGCCGCCATCGGCCACGTTTGCTAGTGTTACCGTGACTGCATCAGCTGCGCCAGCTGCATTTGCCAAGCCAAACGTCATCGTACCGGTGTAAACCGATGATGCAGTTTGGCCACCGGTTGCAAGAGTGCCCAGACCGAGGTTGGTACCCGCAGCCAAATTGGTGAAGGTGACATCTTGTGCATCAGACACGTTGATGCGTGTCGCACCCACGATGCCTGCTGCGTTGATTGTGCTGGCTGCCGTTACTGTCTTTAGATTTAACTGCTCGACACCAGAGATGCTTAGGGCACCGGTTGTGGCGGTCAAACCATTGATGGTCGCGTCCAGTGTATCAGCGGTACCAGCAGAGTCACTCACCACGTCAGTATTCAACAGTCGTGTCGAGAAGATGTATGCATCGCTACCTGCACCACCCGCCAAGGAGTCAGTACCAGAGCCGCTGGTGATGCTGTCAGCAGCCGAGCCACCTGTAACGGTATTGGCGCCAGCGAAGTTTGTCAGAGTAATGGTGTTAGCCGCTGTAGTAGCACCAGTCACATTGACGCCTCCAAGCTGACTGGCCAAACCAGAGAAGCCGAAGGTCGCTGATGCGTTGGTCATGGCTGATGCGTCAACTACCACTGTCTTGGTGGTTGCTGACTGTGCAGCTGTCAAAGCTGCGGTTGCAGTCGCGGTTGCGCCAGCCACCATGGTGATGGTCTCAACACCTGAAATACTTGTCAAATCTGCAGTGCCGCTATCAGCTGTCAAGATCAGAGCGTCTGTGCCTGTACCGCCAGTAATAGAAACTGTGTTGAAGTCAGCTACCTTACCTTGGACTGTTAACGCAACGTTGGCAGTGTTGGTGATAACGTCGGCGATAGTGCCGTTGCTGGCTGCACCGTTGGTTAGAAGGACAGTCGTTGCACCTGTGTAGCCAGTGCCCAAAATCAGATTGTTAGCTGCTGTTCCTTCAGATAAGTCAAAGGTAGTCGCCGTAGAAGAAAGAGGCGCGATCAAAGTAACAACGCCAGTTCCTGTCAAGGTAACTTGTTGAATGTTAGAAACATTTGCAAATAACGAAGAAGCAGTAGTTGTCGCTGCAATAATGGACAGTGTGTTGGTACCAGCACCACCATCAATAGTGTCAGCAGCAGTCAGGCTGGAACCTAAAACGAAGGTGTCGTTACCGTCACCGCCTGTCAAGCTATCATTACCAGTTCCGGAAGTAATGGAATCATTACCGTTGCCACCGCTAATAACGTCGTTTACTGAACCACCAATGAGGGTATCGTTACCATCGCCACCGCTGAGGTTGCTGGTTACGCCAGTACCGCCGGTAATGCTGTCATCACCAGCGCCACCAGAGATGGTAGAAGCAAAGGCGCCAACAGTAAGCGTGTCATCACCGCCAGAGCCAGTAATGTTTTGTGTACCTGCTGTACCGCTGGTTGTACCAGACAGAATCAGTGTTTTCGTGCCAGCTGGCTGAGCAGTCATGCCAGACGCATTAACTGTCAATAAGCCTGTTGAGTTGGTAACCAAAGAAGTGGTTGTCAACGCATTTGTACCGGCAACGGTGTAAGACGTTGGAGTGGTTGCAACATCAGCGTTGATGGTGATTGTTGCAGTTGTTTGTGCTGCACCGCTTGCAACGGCACCGGTGTTCAAAGATACTGCTTCGAAGCCAGCAGATGTAATGCTTTGATTGGCAAAGACGTTTAGATTAAGCTTTGTTGTGCTGTCAACAGCTCTGTTGTTGATCGAAAGCGCATCTGTCGTACCTGTTCCGGACGACGTGACAGTAAATAAGCCAGCGCCCAGTACACCCGAGTTTGTAGTCGCAGCAGTGCCGCCAAGGTTGACAGCTAATGATGCTACGTTAGCAGTGATAGCGTCACCACCTGCCATGATTGCTGTACCAGTAACTGTCAAGTTAACTGTATCAATCGCGGACGAGATGTTAGCCAAAATAAGAGTGCCATCCAAAGCGTCTGTAATCTCAAGGCGCTCGATGTTACTGATTTTAGTGGTCGTTGGCGTCGCCCCGTCTAGTACGTTGGCGATCGTGTTTGTAGTGGTCAACCTGTCGCCAGTACCTGCGCCACCATCGATGGTGTCAGTCACTGTCAGATTTGTTGCAGCGATGATGGTGTCATTGCCGTCTCCTGTGCTCACAACTGCATTGCCTGTAACAGCAGAGATAGTGATCGTGTCAGCACCTTGGCCGCCGGTTACTGTGGCGCCTACTACAGCTCCCAAGGTTGCGCTGACTGTGCCTGTAGATGCTGCTGCATTTAAGACTGTAGTCGTTGGGCTTAAAGTACCTAAGGCCAAGTTTTGTGAACCGCTGGTGACCAGAGTTGTTGAATCGATACTTGAGGAAACAATAGTGTTGGAAGCACCTGCTGAGACCACGTTCAGTGTCTCAACACCTGAAATGACGGGTGTACCACCAGAGACATCAGACAATGTCAAGGTTGCTGTATCTGAAAGTCCAGCGACAGCGGCTGTCGTATAGCTGAAAGTTGGATTTGTGGCACCACTAGAAACTTTCAGTGCAGTGGCTGTGCTGTTGATGTTGCTGACTACTAAGTCAACTGTTGAACCTGAGTTCTCGATCGATGTGTAGCCAGTGGCGTTAACCAAGTTAACACCGGAACCAGCCGTAATGTTAGAAAACACCAAGTTTTCAATTGCAGACAATGTTGGAGTGACCGTTACTGCGGTGTTCACAGTAGCTGTAAGGTTATCCGCAGTATTTACGCCGCCAGCCAGCACGTCGGCTGAATTGAGGGTTTGAGTTGCAGAAACCAGTGAGCCGTCAAATGTAGCGATGCCCTTGCCAGACATAGCAAATGCACTGCCAGAGTTGATACCGCTGGTGAGTGTGAATGACTTAGGCGCCATCTCAATTGCCAACGCATCAGCAATGACTTTAGCAGCGGCAGCGTCAGCAATCACTTTAGCGGCAGCGGCAGCGTCTGAAGTGACCTTGGCAGCAGCATCTGCAATGACCTTAGCAGCAGCGGCAGCGTCAGCAATGACCTTAGCGGCAGCAGCGTCTGCAATGACCTTAAGCGCAGCGGCAGCATCACTATCTGCTTTAGCAGAAATAGCGCCTTTAGCGGCAGCAACTGTAGCGGCGGCTGCGGCAACTGCGTCATCTGTTGTAGCAACAGTTGCAGCAGCGGCTGTTTTAGAAGTGTTGGCAGCAGCAACTGCAGCAGCAGCAGCAACTTTAGAAGCTGCCAAAACTGTTGTGTATGTTGTTTGTGCAGTGGCGGCGGCAGCGTCGTCTGCTGTAGCAGCGTCGGAGGCAGCTTTGGCTGTAACAAGGGCAGCGGCGGCGGCAACATCGGCCTTTGTTGTGTTGGTAACTTTAGCACCAGCAATGATGACGTTTGCGTCGGCACTGACAACGTCTGCGGCGCTTGGGTTAGCAGTGGCCAGCAATGTGCTGAGCGCTGTGTTTGCAGTTACCAGGCCTGCGTCTGCGGCAACTTTAGCGGCAAGGGCGACAATAGCAGCGTCAGAAGCAACCTTTGTTGCGGCTGTCAAGGCAGCAGCGTCTGTTAATGCAGCTTTGGCGTTGGCAGCTGTTAAGGCTGTTTGTGCGGCTGTTACAGCAGCGTCGGCAGCAGTGGCGCTGTCGATGGCGGTAGTGGTGGCAGTTGCAGCGGCAGCGGCTGCATCTGTCAATACTTTTTCTGCAGCAGCTTTGTCGGCGGCAACTTTAGCGGCAGCATCAGCAACAACTTTAGCAGCAGCGGCAACTACAGCGTCTGCTGCAGCTTTAGCGGCAGCTGCGTCGGCAGTGACTTTGTCGGCGGCAGCTTTGACAGCGGCTGCAATGGTAGCTGCAGCGTTAAGATCACCACCTTTGAAGTCAACAGATTGAGACAGGGCCAAAGCTGCGTCTACTTTTGTGTTGAAGGAAGAGGCTGAAGCACCATAGGTGGCGTCGGATGTGAGGTTGGAGTAGTCGTTGAGCAAAGAAATGATCTTTGCACCTTTGCCAGCAGCGCCAGCAGCAGTAATTTGAGCGGCAACCCAGTTGTTCAAGCCAGCAACGCCGGTTAAACCCAAGTTGGTGAGCAACACAGTTGCAATTTGTGCATCTGTCTTGCCAGCAAAGTCTGTAGCGACCAAGCTGTTGGCCAAAGCATTGATGTCTGCTGCAGATTTAACGGAGTTAACCACTTCGTTGTAAGTAGAGCTGCTCAGGGTTTGGTTGTACAGACCACCGGCCAAGCGGGCGATGATCGTGCCGTTCGTTGAGATTGCCATTTGTTTTCCTTATGGAGGTTTATGAGTAAAGCGAGATTTCTTTGCAAAGAAACCGAGTGCGAGCTAAGCAAAAAGCCCACACTCGACAGAACGCACTGTTTTCAATGCGCTCTGCGGGGTGTGGGCTGGCTGCTTTTGTCGCCAAATAACGACAAAACTGGTAGTAAGCAAATGAATTTGTATGAAAGTAAATTTATGTTTAATTAATTTATATTAAAATTTACAATTACTTTTTGTACTTAACTCGTATTTTTTAAGCCCTTGAAAGTCGGTCCTCGACTCTCGACCAGGCATAAAAAAACCAAAGGTCGAACCATGGTGGTCAGGGTGTTAACGGACGAACTTGTCCTGGCTCTAGAGTGCCCGCTCGGCAAGAGTCACATCGAAGTGTTTGATGCAGAAGTCAAAGGTTTCTACCTCGATGTTCTGTGCAGTGGCCGCAAAACCTATCGCCTCAGGTTTAAGCAAGATGGCCTTAAAAAGCTTCAAACCCTGGGTGATGCTGCCAATTTAAGTTTGTTAATTGCCAGAGCCATGGCCATTAAGAATTTGCTACTGCTCAACAGCGCCAATGCCAGTTCTAACCTGCTACAAACTTCTTCATCGGGCGTGTCTCGATCTGACAAAAGGATCAACATCAACGATTTCTTGCAATTGCAGTACGTGCCTTATGTACGCAGCTACAAGAAAAGTTGGAGTTCAGATGAATCGATGATTCGCCTGCATGTTGCCCCCACCATGGGCAAATTGATAATGTCTAAGGTAACGCCATTGGACATTGCTGGCTTTATAGAGGAGCTAAAACACAAGCAACTTGCACCAGGTACCATCAATCGCGCCTTGGTGCTGCTCCAATACGCTTTCAAATTGGCGCAGCGCTGGTCAGTACCGGGTGTTAGTCTTCAAGTGTGGAATGGCATTCGCCATTTAAAAAATGACAATCGAATAGAGCGCTATCTGTCTGCCGATCAGTCCTTGCATCTTTTGCAAGCTGTCAGAGAAAGTCACAACCCACTTTTGCCGCTTATAGTTGCCTTGCTTATTTACACAGGCGCTAGAAAAAGAGAAGTACTTGACCTGAAATAGTCAGACTTAGACTGGACTCAAAGGTCTTGGAAAATTTCTAAAAATAAATCCAACAAAATAAGGCACGTGCCTTTGTCTGCGGGCGCTCTAGAAACCTTAACGGCTGTTAAAGCCATGTTGCCCCAAAATTGCATCAATGAATATGTGTATACCAACCCAAGAAGTGGCAAACCATTTGTCTCTATTTTCTTCAGCTGGGATGCAGCCAGAATTCGTGCAGGGATGCCCGAGTTGCGCATCCACGATTTGAGACACAGCTTCGCATCATTTTTGGTCAATGCGGGTAGAAGTTTGTATGAGGTTCAAGAACTTCTGGGCCATGCAGACATCAAAACCACCAGCCGATATGCGCATTTGAGTAGAGACAGGTTGAATGCGGCAGTGGAGTGTGTGCCTAGGATATAGCTAATATGTAATTCAGACAGGCGTCATGTGCAGAGCAGCAAGAGCTTGCATCTTCTCTTCATTCAACTCCTCTTTACTTGCCACTGCCCAAAGGTCAAAGTAGGGGTGCCCGCGGGACATGGTGGCAACAGACTTAAAGCCTGAGCCATGACAACTTTTGCGTTGGCGATGGGGCTGGGCGCACCAAATCGCTTAATTGTTGGAGATGCGCTAGAAACCAACACCACCATGTTTTCTTGGTGATTGATATCCAAAATCCGCCAAGTTTGAATTGCATTTTGGGTATACATGACCTCAGCTAACCCTTTTGCGAGGAATTTCCTGTAACTCTTGATTTTTAAGCCTCGGATAGTCTGTTGCTTTTTCTTTAGGCCACAGCCAGCATAGAAATTTTCATATCAAACTTAATTTTTTTATGTATAGAAAATCCATTCTTTTTCCTATTCTGCGTTGTGATAACAACCATGCCTGATCCTGTTAGCGCGCAATTCCTAAAGACTTGAGAATCATTAAATTCTTGCTCTCGAATTCCATCACTTGAGATTTGATCTCGTTTAAGTTATCTAGCTCGGTTTCAAGAACTTTTCCCTCTTTGATCAAACGCTGGTTTTGGCTAGAAAGAATTTCCCAGGTGGCTTTTGCACAGCTCTCTGCCGTGAGGTGTCCTCGCTCTCTCGCCAACAAGAACAATTGCGCAAACCGACCCACAGCCACACCTCCGCCTGTCACGGGACTGGCGAGGTAATGAATTTCCTTGGAGCTTTGAGCCTTCTCCATCAGATGGGTGTTGAGCTTGCTTGTTTTAAGGTGGGCAATTGTCTGTACCGACTCTTCCTGAACCTCCGCCAATACCGACATACCAGTCAGCACCATGGCAGCTTGTACCAGTTGACTTAAAACAATGCCTTTACTGCTGAGTTGCTTTTCTAACTCACTCAGACTGTGTGACTGGTGGTCGGCCAACACGTCAAGAATTGGTCCATAAACCTTCTCAGTCAAGGAGGCTTCACCCAGTGGTGTGTTAATTTTGAGAACGACATCAGAGCGCGGGACGCACAAAATTACGCGTGTACTTCGCATTTGCTTTGCTTGGTCAAAAGCATTCAGCTTCCGAGCGCCCTTGATCCAGTAGTCTTTTCTGAATTGTTGGTTCACGCAAAAGTCGCGTGTCATCTGCTTCACGATCAAGTCGTCGATTGCGCTCAAAATTTTAATTTGCGCAGGCGTCAGGTTGATCGAATCGATGGCATCCAGATAGTTCGCTGAGCAAGCGAACTCCATCTTGGCAGGAGACATCCATTCCGACATGGATGCAAATGACATGGGCATCCAGTCACGATTGAAGTATTCGTGAGCTAGATAGCTTCTGTCTTGATCGTTGATTTTCTTGAGCCGATCAGCGATTTGTGGGTTGGCCTTAGCGAATGATGGCTTCGCAACCATCAATTTCATGGCAAAGTCCAGCGCCTCATCTATCTTTGTAATGATGCTTTTGCCATCAGGCCCCATGCGGTTGGCGTGCACGGTGAGCAACTCACGCACAGGTACCATTGCAGCCCACCCAGGCTGGGTGTTGTAACTGACGTAAACAACGCCGCCTACCTTTAACTTGTGCCTGATGAAATCCATGATGAGCTTGCGGTTCTCATCGTTGATCCAACTCCAAATACCGTGCAAGCCAATGCTGTCAAAGTCTGGCAAGTCGCTTCGCGTACAAAACTCAGCAAACGACTGATCAAAAAGTTGAGCCGCATTTGAGCAAGCGCTGGCCAGTTCTTGTGCGTAACAAGCTTGCGCTGGGTTGAAATCCGTGCCAAACCAAGTGTCATTGCTTGCAGCACTGTGAATGTTGACACTCAAACCTTGCCCGAAGCCCAACTCGCAATGGGTGCCTGATTTAGGGGGCACGATGCCTGCATTGAGCACAGCCAGTTTTGATCTAAATGGGTTGAGTTCTGTGTAATAACCAAAGGTGTAGCCAATATCGGCCACGTACCCTGAAGTCCAATCTTGCATATTTACTCACTTAAAAAACCCCCACCTCCTTGTGAGAGATGGGGGTTTGTGAACTTAGCTGAACCATCTACCGTAGTAGATAGCACTTCCTTAAATATTAGATAAGGAAGTTTCCAACCACGTAGTTTCCAATAGTCATACCAGTTGTTGTAGTTCCAACCAGAGTTGCTGTAATAACACCACCAGCATCGGAAGTTAAGTAGAAGACAAAATCAGCATCATCACCGTTGGTTGCCGAAGTTATGACGATAGCCTTTGTGCTGTTAGCCATGTCAATATTGGCATATTCACCACCACCAGCAACAGCTAAGGTCAAACCAGCCGCTGTTGTAATGTCCTCATTTCCTGCAATATCAATCAATCGAACAATACTGCCATTAATGTTCACTGCTGCTCCAGGATTTACAGTATCAACTGCTCTCAAGGCTCCGGGCGCGGCAGATGTGGCGTTTACGTCAATATCGAAAGCAGAGAAGTTTAAGACATCACCGCCAGCACCTATTGATAAATCATTGAAACTATCAGAACCATTGTTGGCTGCAGTATCTGCAAAAACGAAGGTGTCAATTCCAGCACCACCTGTCAAGGCATCATCTCCTGCTCCACCATTGATAGTGTCTGCACCAGTTCCACCAAATACAATGTCATTGCCTGCGCCAGCAAGAACTGTCAACTTTCCAGTTACTGTTAAAGCAGACAAATCAATTGTGTTGGCAATTCCGGTACCGTTTGCGGTAATCGCAACTGCACTGTTAAGTGCAACAACAGGTGCGGCAGCGATATTCTGGAAACCATCCACCAATGTGTTGGCAGTGATTACGCCAGTTGTGAGAGCATCCAAGTCGTTGAACTGAGCAACAGTCGTTGCATCAGTTACTGTGACTGAGTATGCATTCACATTTCCTTCACGAGTCAATGTCAATGCGGTTGCAATAGTCTGGTTGCCCAACGCTGCAGTAATAACACCACTGCCGTTTTCAGCATCCCAAGCGTTAGCTTGAGCTACCGTAGCAGTCTGACCACCATCTAGTGTGATCGCGTAGTTTGCTGCTTCGTTGATGGTTCCATTCGTATCAGCTGTCACAAAAGTAACTACATCTGCTGTCAAACCTGTGACGGTTGTCACTGCAGTAGCACCCACTGCAACAGACGTGCGAGCATCAATTGCAATAAGGTTGGCCGCAGTAGCAGTACCAGCAGACACAGTAGTGGTAATGGTGTTGTTGAAGTTCTCCAACAAAGCTAACTCAGCAGCAGTACCACTTGCCGTTGCAGTCACAGCGCCAGTTGTACGAGCTGCGATCGCGTTGATAGCAGCAACACCAGCAGCACCAGCTTGTGCATCGTCAATGGTGACCGTGTAGTTCAATGCACGAGTGATACCAGCAGAAGCAGTAGCTGTTTCAACATCAGCGGCTGTACCAGTGATGCCTGTTACAGCAGTTGCATCCACTGCAACAGATGTGCGAGCATCAATTGCATTTAGGTTGGCTGCTGTTGCAGCACCAG
>Ga0214921_10005212_pt1 | contig 18504 bp, 6 predicted proteins | sample LL1505_MetaG_FD_177992 | JGI IMG/M metagenome (GOLD analysis project Ga0214921, IMG submission 177992) | Freshwater microbial communities from Lake Lanier, Atlanta, Georgia, United States - LL-1505 | ecosystem: Environmental > Aquatic > Freshwater > Lake | place: USA: Georgia | collected 2015-05-28 | reverse complement strand
AACAGAAAATATATATGATTTTGGATTTTATTAGATATACATGAGTTTAACATGATTCATGTATCTTATACAACCGTTAGTCTTAAAGACTTCGTCTTTAAGACTCAAGAGATTAAAAACTCTTCGAGTTTTTAATCTGTTCAACTGCTTTGATTATTTGCTTGTAATTCTAAAATTGAGTTATTAGTTATAAATATTCAGAGGGAGGGTTGATGCTTTAATGTTTTTACAGATATATTTAAAAAAAGCTATATTTTTATTTGAAAAAACTATACTTTTTTTGAAAATAGCTGTAATAAAAATATGTATTTTATTTTATATAAATATATGATATCATATTTTATAAATTTTTTATTTTTATTTAAGAATTGTATAAAAATAATATAATATAAATTATGTCAAGTGGCCCAACTGGTAGAACAGGTCCAAGAGGTTTACAAGGTGTTGCTGGCCCACAAGGTGTTGCTGGCCCACAAGGTGTTGCAGGAGCAACAGGTCTAAGAGGATTACAAGGTGTTACTGGCTCACAAGGTGTTGCTGGTCCACAAGGTATTGCTGGCTCACAAGGTGTTGCTGGCCCACAAGGTGTTGCTGGCCCACAAGGTGTTGTAGGAGCAACAGGTCCAAGAGGATTACAAGGTGTTACTGGCTCACAAGGTGTTGCAGGTCCACAAGGTGTTGCAGGTCCACAAGGTGTTGCTGGCCCACAAGGTGTTGCTGGCCCACAAGGTGTTGTAGGAGCAACAGGTCCAAGAGGATTACAAGGTGTTGCAGGTACACAAGGAGAAGTTGGTCCACAAGGTCTAAAAGGAGATGCAGGTGTTGCAGGTCCACAAGGTGTTGCTGGCTCACAAGGTCTAAAAGGAGATGCAGGTGTTGCTGGACCACAAGGTCTAAAAGGAGATGCAGGTGTTGCTGGACCACAAGGTCTAAAAGGAGATGCAGGTGTTGCTGGACCACAAGGTCTAAAAGGAGATGCAGGTGTTGCTGGACCACAAGGCCCACAAGGAGAAGTTGGCCCACAAGGTGTTGCTGGACCACAAGGTCTAAAAGGAGATGCAGGTGTTGCTGGCCCACAAGGTCCAACTGGTGTTTTTGGAAATAATCCAATATTTATTGGAAATGTTAAGATTAATAATTTTGCTACTGCTGGAATCGTTCATAATACAAGTGAAGGTGTTCTTTCAACTTCTTTAATTACATCCAATGATATTAGTTCAGGAATAACATTAAATAATCCTACATTTACTGGAACCGTAATTGTTTCAACTCCATCAGATGCGGATAGTAATCAAGTCGCAACAACAGCATTCGTAAAGTCTCAAATCGGCGAGTTAATTAATGGAGCTCCTGACGCTCTTAATACATTAAATGAGTTAGCGACCGCTATTGGAAATAATTCATCATATGCTGCTACTATTACAAATCAACTTGCTTCAAAAGCTCCTCTTGCTAACCCAACTTTCACGGGAACAGTTCGTGGTATATCAAAAGAAATGGTAGGACTTTCAAGTGTAGATGATACTAGTGATGTGAATAAGCCAATTTCAATCGCACAACAAATCGCTTTAAATGAAAAAGCTCCTCTTCTTAATCCAAATTTTAGTGGATTGGTAACTGGTATAACAAAAGTTATGGTAGGTCTTGGTAATGTTAATAATACAAGTGATGCAAGTAAGCCAATTTCGATTCTTCAACAAATTGAACTTGATTCAAAGGCTCCAATTGATAATCCAACATTTACAGGGACTATTCGTGGTATAACAAGTGCGATGGTAGGTTTGAGTAATGTTAATAATACAAGTGATGCAAGTAAGCCGATTTCTAGTGCTCAACAAACTGCTCTTGATTCAAAGGCTCCTATTTCTAATCCGACTTTTACTGGAACTGTTAGTGGTATAAGCAAAGCTATGGTAGGTCTTTCAAGTGTAGATAATACGAGTGATATTAATAAACCAGTTTCAAATGCTCAGAAAGCAGCACTTGATGAGAAAGCTCCTATTTCTAATCCAACTTTTACTGGAACTGTTAGTGGTATAAGCAAAGCTATGGTAGGTCTCAGCAATGTGGATAATACGACTGATTTGTTAAAACCAGTTTCCACTGCTCAGCAGACAGCCCTTGATTTGAAGGCTCCTCTTTCTAATCCGACTTTCACAGGAACGGTTGGAGGTATATCAAAAGTAATGGTCGGTCTTGGTAATGTTGATAATACTACTGATTTAAACAAACCAGTTTCAACTGCTCAAAAGACCGCCCTTGATGAAAAGGCTCCTCTTGCGAACCCGACTTTCACAGGAACTGTGGGAGGTATATCAAAAGCAATGGTCGGTCTTGGAAATGTAGATAATACGACTGATTTGTTAAAACCTGTTTCTACTGCTCAGCAGACCGCCCTTGATTTGAAGGCTCCGCTGGCGAATCCAGAATTTACTGGAATTGTTAAAGGTATAAGCAAAGAAATGGTAGGTCTTTCAAGTGTAGATAATACGAGTGATGTAAGTAAACCAATTTCAAATGCTCAGAAAGCTGCGCTTGATGAAAAGGCTCCTATTTCGAACCCAACATTCACTGGAACTGTCGGAGGTATATCAAAAGCTATGGTAGGTCTCGGAAATGTGGATAACACAACTGACTTGAATAAACCAGTTTCTACTGCTCAACAGACCGCCCTTGATTTAAAGGCTCCTCTTTCTAACCCAACTTTCACAGGAACTGTTGTTGTTCCAACTCCTTCTGATGCGAATGGTAATCAAGCAGCAACAACCGCGTTTGTAAAATCACAAATCAGTGAGTTAATTAATGGGGCTCCTGATGCTCTTAATACATTAAATGAGTTAGCAACAGCAATTGGAAATAATGCATCATATGCTGCTACAATTACAAATCAACTTGCTTCTAAGGCTCCACTCGCAAACCCAACTTTCACTGGAACTGTAAGCGGTATTACAAAAGACATGGTCGGTCTTTCAAGTGTCGATAATACGAGTGATATTAATAAACCAGTTTCTACTGCTCAGAAAGCAGCGCTTGATGAGAAAGCTCCTCTTGCGAACCCAACTTTCACTGGAACTGTTAGTGGTGTATCGAAAGCAATGGTCGGTCTTGGTAATGTGGATAACACAACTGATTTATTAAAACCAGTTTCAACTGCTCAACAAACTGCCCTTGATTTGAAGGCTCCTCTTTCGAACCCAACTTTCACAGGAACAGTTGGAGGTATATCAAAAGCTATGGTAGGTCTCGGAAATGTGGATAACACAACCGATTTATTAAAACCAGTTTCAACTGCTCAGCAAACCGCCCTTGATTTGAAGGCTCCTCTTTCGAACCCAACTTTCACAGGAACTGTGGGTGGTATATCAAAAGCTATGGTAGGTCTCGGAAATGTGGATAACACAACCGATTTATTAAAACCAGTTTCAACTGCTCAGCAGACTGCTCTTGATTTGAAGGCTCCTCTTGCGAATCCAGAATTTACTGGGATTGTAAAAGGTATAAACAAAGAAATGGTCGGACTTTCAAGTGTAGATAATACAAGTGATGTTAGTAAACCAATTTCAAATGCTCAGAAAGCTGCGCTTGATGAAAAGGCTCCTCTTTCGAACCCAACTTTCACAGGAACTGTTGGTGGTATATCAAAAGCGATGGTAGGTCTCGGAAATGTGGATAACACAACCGATTTATTAAAACCAGTTTCAACAGCACAACAGACTGCTCTTGATTTGAAGGCTCCTCTTTCGAACCCAACTTTCACAGGAACAGTTGGAGGTATATCAAAAGCTATGGTAGGTCTTTCAAGTGTAGATAATACGAGTGATGTTAGCAAACCAGTTTCTACGGCTCAGAAAGCTGCCCTTGATGAAAAAGCTCCTCTTTCGAACCCAACTTTCACAGGAACTGTGGGTGGTATATCAAAAGCTATGGTAGGTCTTTCAAGTGTAGATAATACGAGTGATGTTAGCAAACCAGTTTCTACCGCTCAGAAAGCTGCCCTTGATGAAAAGGCTCCTGTTTCGAATCCAACTTTCACAGGAATTGTAAGAGGTATATCAAAAGCAATGGTGGGCCTCGAAAATGTGGATAACACAACTGACTTGAATAAACCAGTTTCCACTGCTCAGCAGACCGCCCTTGATTTGAAGGCTTCTCTTTCGAACCCAACTTTCACTGGTTCAGTTGTTGTTCCAGCACCATCTGATGCGAATAGTAATCAAGCAGCAACAACCGCATTTGTAAAATCACAAATTGGTGAGTTAATTAATGGGGCTCCTGATGCTCTTAATACATTAAATGAGTTAGCAGCTGCAATTGGAAATAATGCCTCATATGCTGCTGCAATTACAAATCAACTTTCTTCTAAGGCTCCTATTGAGAACCCATCATTTACAGGAACTGTTAGTGGTGTAAGCAAAGCTATGGTTGGACTTTCAAGTGTTGATAATACAAGTGATATTAATAAACCAGTTTCTACTGCTCAAAAAGCATCACTTGATGAGAAAGCTCCAATTGCGAACCCAACTTTCACTGGAACTGTTAGTGGTGTAAGCAAAGCAATGGTAGGCCTCGGAAATGTGGATAACACAACTGATTTATTAAAACCAGTTTCAACTGCTCAGCAAACCGCCCTTGATTTGAAGGCTCCTCTTTCGAACCCAACTTTCACAGGAACTGTTGGAGGTATATCAAAAGCTATGGTAGGCCTCGGAAATGTGGATAACACAACTGATTTATTAAAACCAGTTTCAACTGCTCAGCAAACCGCTCTTGATTTGAAGGCTCCTCTTTCGAACCCAACTTTCACTGGAACAGTTGGAGGTATATCAAAAGCTATGGTAGGTCTCGGAAATGTGGATAACACAACCGATTTATTAAAACCAGTTTCAACTGCTCAGCAGACTGCTCTTGATTTGAAGGCTCCTCTTTCGAACCCAACTTTTACAGGAACTGTTGGAGGTATAAGCAAGGAAATGGTAGGTCTTTCAAGTGTAGATAATACGAGTGATGTAAGTAAGCCAGTTTCAAATGCTCAGAAAGCCGCACTTGATGAGAAAGCTCCTATTGCGAACCCAACTTTCACAGGAACCGTTGGAGGTATATCAAAAGCAATGGTAGGCCTCGGAAATGTGGATAACACAACTGATTTATTAAAACCAGTTTCCACTGCTCAGCAGACCGCCCTTGATTTGAAGGCTCCTCTTTCGAACCCAACTTTCACAGGAACAGTTAGTGGTATAAGTAAAGCAATGGTAGGTCTCAGTAATGTGGATAACACGACTGATATGAATAAACCAGTTTCCACTGCTCAGCAGACTGCTCTTGATTCAAAGGCTCCTCTTGCGAACCCAACGTTCACAGGAACTGTTAGTGGTGTAAGCAAAGCAATGGTAGGCCTCGGAAATGTGGATAACACAACTGATTTGTTAAAACCAGTTTCAACTGCTCAGCAGACCGCCCTTGATTTGAAGGCTCCTCTTGCGAATCCAGAATTTACTGGAATTGTCAAAGGTATAAGCAAAGAAATGGTAGGTCTTTCAAGTGTAGATAATACGAGTGATGTAAGTAAACCAGTTTCAAATGCTCAGAAAGCAGCACTTGATGAGAAAGCTCCTATTGCGAACCCAACTTTTACAGGAACTGTTGGAGGTATATCAAAAGCAATGGTAGGTCTCGGAAATGTGGATAATACGACTGATTTGAACAAACCAGTTTCCACTGCTCAGCAGACCGCCCTTGATTTGAAGGCTTCTCTTTCGAACCCAACTTTCACTGGTTCCGTTGTTGTTCCAACACCATCTGATGCAAATAGTAATCAAGCAGCAACAACTGCTTTTGTAAAATCTCAAATCGGTGAGTTAATTAATGGCGCTCCTGATGCTCTTAATACATTAAACGAGTTAGCAGCAGCAATTGGAAACAATGCTTCATATGCATCTGCAATTACAAATCAACTTGCTTCTAAGGCTCCTTTGGCGAATCCGACTTTCACAGGAACTGTGAGTGGTATAACGAAGGAGATGGTCGGTCTTTCAAGTGTGGATAATACGAGTGATATTAATAAACCAGTATCTAGCTCTCAACAGGCAGCACTTGATTTAAAAGCTCCTCTTTCGAACCCAACTTTCACAGGAACTGTGGGAGGTATATCAAAGGTTATGGTTGGTCTCGGAAATGTGGATAACACGACTGATTTAGCCAAACCAGTTTCAACTGCTCAACAGACTGCCCTTGACTTGAAGGCTCCTCTTTCCAATCCAACTTTCACAGGAACTGTAAGTGGTGTATCGAAGGCTATGGTCGGTCTTGGTAATGTTGATAACACAACCGATTTGGCCAAACCAGTATCAACTGCTCAGCAGACCGCCCTTGATGCAAAGGCTCCTATTTCGAATCCAACATTCACAGGAACAGTTAGTGGTATAAGTAAGGCGATGGTAGGCCTCGGAAATGTAGATAACACTACTGATTTGGCCAAACCAGTATCAACTGCTCAACAAACTGCTTTTGATTTGAAGGCCCCTCTTGCGAACCCTGAATTTACTGGAATTGTTAAAGGTATAACCAAAGAAATGGTAGGACTTTCAAGTGTGGATAACACTACTGATTTGAATAAACCAATTTCAATTGCTCAACAAACCGCTCTTAATTTGAAGGCTCCTATTGAAAACCCAACTTTCACAGGAACTGTTGGTGGTATAAGCAAAGCAATGGTAGGGCTTGGAAATGTAGATAATACAACCGATTTGGCTAAACCAATTTCGACAATTCAACAAGAAGCCCTCAACTTAAAGGCTCCTCTTGCAAGTCCTACATTTACAGGAATTGTAAGTGGTGTATCAAAAGCAATGGTTGGTCTCGGAAATGTAGATAACACTACCGACTTGAACAAACCAGTTTCAAATGCTCAACAGATTGCTCTTGATGCAAAGGCTCCTCTTGCTAACCCAGAATTTACTGGTCAGGTTAAAGGTATTACAAAAGAGATGGTAAGTCTCGGAAACGTAGATAATACAAGTGATTTGGCGAAACCAATTTCAACTCTTCAACAAGAAGCACTTAACTTAAAAGCTCCTATTGCGAACCCAACTTTCACAGGAACCGTAGGAGGTATTACAAAAGCAATGGTAGGCCTCGGAAATGTGGATAATACAAGTGATGTTAGTAAGCCAGTTTCAACTGCTCAGCAGACCGCTCTTGATTTGAAGGCTCCTCTCGCAAATCCAACTTTTACTGGAACAGTCGGAGGTATTACAAAAGCAATGGTTGGACTTGAAAATGTAAATAATACAAGTGATGCGAATAAGCCTGTTTCAACTGCTCAACAGACTTCTCTTGATGCAAAGGCTCCACTTGTTAGTCCGACATTTTCAGGAACTGTATCAGGTATAACGAAAGCAATGGTCGGTTTATCAAATGTAAACAATACAACTGATTCAGATAAACCAGTTTCAACTGCTCAACAGACTGCTCTTAATTTGAAGGCTCCTCTCGAAAGTCCAGTATTTACCGGAAGTGTTCAAGGTATTACAAGCACAATGGTAGGCCTCGGAAATGTAAATAATACAAGTGATATTGATAAACCAATTTCGACTCTTCAACAAACTGCTCTTAATTTGAAGGCTCCTCTCGCGAGCCCAACTTTCACAGGAACTGTATCTGGTATTACAAGCACAATGGTTGGTCTTGGAAACGTAAATAATACGAGTGATGCAAATAAACCAATTTCAACTGCTCAACAAATTGCACTTGATTTGAAGGCTCCTCTCGCGAGCCCAACTTTCACAGGAACTGTGGGAGGTATTACAAGCACAATGGTTGGTCTTGGAAATGTGAATAATACAAGTGATGCGAATAAACCAGTTTCAACTGCTCAACAGGCAGCCCTTGATTTAAAGGCTGATAAAACGTATATTAATGATCAATTATCAGAATTGTATCAAAATGCTCCAAGTGCGTTAGCATCATTAACAGAATTTACAAGTTTAGTTAGCCAATATTCCGGCGATATTTCATTAGCAGAATTAATTAATACCAAAGCACCGATCAATAATCCAATTTTTACAGGAACAGTAGGAGGTATTACAAGCACAATGGTTGGTCTTGGAAACGTAAATAATACAAGTGATGCGAATAAACCAATTTCAACTGCTCAACAAACTGTTTTTGATTTGAAGGCTCCTCTCGCGAGCCCAACTTTCACAGGAACTGTGGGAGGTATTACAAGCACAATGGTTGGTCTTGGAAACGTAAATAATACGAGTGATGCAAATAAACCAGTATCTACTGCTCAACAGACTGCTCTTGATTTGAAGGCTCCAATCAATAATCCGACTTTTACTGGAACAGTTGCTGGTATTTCAAGAGATATGGTTGGTTTAGGAAATGTAAATAATACAAGTGATGCGAATAAGCCGATTTCATCAATTCAACAATCGGCTCTTAATTTGAAGGCTCCAATTGAAAGTCCAACTTTTACAGGAACAGCAACTGTTCCGACACTTATTGTAAATCAAAATACAAATCTAAATGGAAATGTAAACTTAGGTGATACAGTTGATGATATTATAATTGTTAAAGGAACAATAACTGCTCAAAATAATTTGAGTGTTAATGGAAATGTTGTGCTCGGTGATACTAGTTCAGATACACTGACTGTTAAAGGTCCAATAACCGCCGAGAATAATCTTACTGTTTCTGGAACAGTTAACTTAAATGGAAATGTTGTATTAGGTGATTCTAGTTCAGATACATTAACAATTAATGGTCCAATAACCGCAAATAATAATCTGACTGTTGCTGGTGTGTCAACTTTAAATGGTAATGTCATTCTCGGTGATACTGTTAGTGATGTTATAACTGTTAAAGGAACTATAACTGCTGAGAATGATTTGACTGTTAGCGGAAATGTGGTTCTTGGTGATGCTAGCACAGATACATTGACTGTAAAGGGTCCAATAATAGCTGAGAATAATTTGACTGTATCTGGAAATGTTATTCTTGGTGATTCTAACACGGATACATTAACTGTTGAGGGTCCGATAACAGCGAAGAATAATTTAAATGTTAATGGCAATGTTGTTCTTGGTGATTCCAGCACAGATACACTAACTGTTAAAGGTCCAATAACAGCCAATAATAATTTAACTATTGACGGAGAATCAACATTAACCGGCGCAGTTTCAGCTAAGAATACGTTGACTGTTAGTGGAGTTTCTACTCTAACCGGTGCAATCGTAGCTAAGAATAATTTAACTGTTGATGGAACTTCTACACTAACTGGTGCCGTTGCAGCTAAGAATACTTTGACTGTTGATGGAACTTCTACGCTAACCGGTGCCGTCGCAGCTAAGAATACTTTGGCTGTTGATGGAGCTTCCACATTAAAAGGTGCCATAAGCGCAAATAGCACATTAACTGTGGATGGTTCTTCAACATTAACTGGTGCAGTTGAAATGAGTAATAATTTAACTGTCGCCGGTGTTTCAACATTAAATGGAAATGTAGCATTAGGAAGTGATACGACTGATACAATAACTGTAAAAGGTCTAATAACTGCTAAGGATAATTTAACTGTTGATGGAGCTTCCACATTAACTGGTGCCGTTGCAGCTAAGAATAATTTAACTGTTGATGGAGCTTCCACATTAACTGGTGCCGTTTCAGCTAAGAATACTTTGACGGTTGATGGAGCATCCACACTGAAAGGCGCTGTAAGCGCAAATGGAACATTAACAGTTGATGGAGCATCCACACTAAATGGAAACGTCGCATTAGGAAGTGATACTACTTACACAATAACTGTAAAAGGTCCAATGACAGCGAAGGATACATTAACTGTTGATGGTGCTTCCACTTTAACTGGTGCCATTGCAGCTAAGAATAATTTAACTGTTGATGGAGCATCCACGCTAAAAGGTTCCGTAAACACAAATAGCACATTAACTGTAGATGGTTCTTCTACGCTAACCGGTGCCGTCGCAGCTAAAAATACTTTGACGGTTGATGGAGCATCCACATTAACTGGTTCTGTCTCAGCAAAGAATAATTTGACTGTCGATGGAACATCCACACTGAAAGGTGCTGTAAGCGCAAATGGAACATTCACAGTTGATGGAGCATCCACACTAAATGGAAACGTCGCATTAGGAAGTGATACGAATGATACAATAACAGTAAAAGGTCCAATGACAGCGAAGGATACATTAACTGTTGATGGTGCTTCAACATTAACCGGTGCCGTCTCAGCGAAGGATACTTTGACGGTTGATGGAGCATCCACATTAAAAGGGACTGTAAGTGCAAAGGATACATTAACTGTTGATGGTGCTTCTACGCTAACCGGCGCCGTCTCAGCAAAGAATACTTTGACGGTTGATGGAGCATCCACACTGAAAGGCGCTGTAAGCGCAAATGGAACATTAACAGTTGATGGAGCATCCACACTAAATGGAAACGTCGCATTAGGAAGTGATACGAATGATACAATAACAGTAAAAGGTCCAATGACAGCGAAGGATACATTAACTGTTGATGGTGCTTCAACATTAACCGGTGCCGTCTCAGCGAAGGATACTTTGACGGTTGATGGAGCATCCACATTAAAAGGGACTGTAGCATTAGGAAGTGATACTACTGACACAATAACTGTAAAAGGTCCGATGTCAGCAAAGGATACATTAACTGTTGATGGTGCTTCTACGTTAACTGGTGCCGTATCAGCGAAGAATAATTTGACAGTCGATGGAGCATCCACACTGAAAGGTGCGGTAAGCGCAAATGGAACATTAACAGTTGATGGAGCATCCACACTAAATGGAAATGTAGCATTAGGAAGTGATACTACTGACACAATAACTGTAAAAGGTCCGATGTCAGCAAAGGATACATTAACTGTTGATGGTGATTCTACGTTAACTGGTGCCGTCTCAGCGAAGAATAATTTGACTGTCGATGGAGCATCCACACTGAAAGGTGCGGTAAGCGCAAATGGAACATTAACAGTTGATGGAGCATCCACACTAACTGGTGCCATCGCAGCAAAGAATACTTTGACTGTTGATGGAGCTTCCACATTAAAAGGTGCCGTAAGCGCAAATGGAACATTAACGGTTGATGGATCTTCCACATTAACTGGCGCGGTTGAAATGAACAATAATTTAACTGTCGCTGGTGTTTCAACATTAAATGGAAATGTAGCATTAGGAAGTGATACGACTGATACAATAACTGTAAAAGGTCCAATGACCGCGAAGGATACATTAACTGTTGACGGAGCTTCCACTTTAACAGGAGTCGTCGCAGCTAAGAATACATTAACTGTTGACGGAGCTTCCACTTTAACTGGTGCCGTTGCAGCTAAGAATACTTTGACTGTTGATGGAGCTTCCACATTAACTGGTTCCGTTGCAGCAAAGAATACGTTAACAGTTGATGGAGCTTCAACACTGAAAGGTGCAGTAAGTGCGAATGGAACATTGACAGTTGATGGAGCATCCACACTAAATGGAAATGTAGCATTAGGAAGTGATACTACTGACACAATAACTGTAAAAGGTCCGATGTCAGCAAAGGATACATTAACTGTTGATGGTGCTTCTACGTTAACTGGTGCAGTCTCAGCGAAGGATACATTGATTGTCGATGGAGCTTCCACATTAAAAGGGACTGTAAGTGCAAACGGAATATTAACAGTCGATGGAGCTTCCACTTTAACTGGTGCCGTCGCAGCGAAGAATACTTTGACTGTTGATGGAGCTTCCACATTAAAAGGTGCCGTAAGTGCGAATGGAATATTAACCGTTGATGGAGCTTCCACATTAAAAGGTGCAGTAAGTGCGAATGGAACATTGACAGTTGATGGAGCATCCACACTAAATGGAAATGTAGCATTAGGAAGTGATACAAATGACACAATAACCGTAAAAGGTCCGATGACCGCTAAGGATACTTTGGCAGTAGATGGAGCTTCCACATTAACCGGAGCAGTCGCAGCTAAGAATAATTTATCAGTTGATGGAACATCCACACTGAAAGGAGCTGTAAATGCAAATGGAATATTAACTGTTGATGGAGCTTCCACATTAACAGGTGCCGTCGCAGTGAAGGATATGTTAACAGTCGATGGCGCATCCACACTGAAAGGTGCCGTAAGCGCAAATGGAACATTGACGGTTGATGGCGCATCCACACTAAATGGAAATGTTGTATTAGGAAGTGATACTAATGACACTATAACAGTTAAAGGTCCGATGTCCGCGAAGGATACATTAACTGTTGATGGTGCTTCTACATTAACCGGCGCCGTCTCAGCGAAGGATATGTTAACAGTGGATGGCGCATCCACACTGAAAGGTGCCGTAAGCGCAAATGGAACATTAACTGTTGATGGAGCTTCTACACTGAAAGGTTCCGTAAGCGCAAATGGAACATTGACGGTTGATGGAGCATCCACACTAAATGGAAATGTTGTATTAGGAAGTGATACTAATGACACTATAACAGTTAAAGGTCCGATGTCCACGAAGGATACATTAACTGTTGATGGTGCTTCTACATTAACCGGAGCCATCGCAGCTAAGAATAATTTAACTGTTGATGGAACATCCACACTGAAAGGTGCAGTAAGCGCATATGGAACATTAATAGTTGATGGAGAATCCACACTAAATGGAAATGTCGCATTAGGAAGTGATACTACTGACACTATAACAGTTAAAGGTCCTATGTCCGCGAAGGATACATTGACAGTTGATGGCGTCTCTAACTTAAATGGAAATGTAAACTTAGGTAATGGAGTTGAAGATATAATAACAATTAAAGGTCCGATAACAGCGGAGAATAATTTGACAGTATCTGGTGTTTCCACATTAAATGGAAATGTTGTATTAGGAATTGATACTAATGATATAATAACTGTTAATGGAACAACTACTTTTGTTGGACCGGTTAGTTCAACCACGCAAAATCAAGATAACAATTCAACATTAGTTGCTACAACAGAATATGTAAAGACAGCAATAAGTAATTTAGTTAATTCTGCACCATCATCATTAAATACATTAAATGAATTAGCTGCAGCCCTTGGAAATAATGCAAATTATGCGACTACAATTACAAACAGTTTAGCAACAAAAGCACCGTTAGTAAATCCAACATTTTCTGGAACTGTATCTGCACCAACACCATTGAGTTCTTCAAATAATACACAAGTTGCAACAACTGCATTTGTTCAATCAGGATTAAGTCTAAAAGCAAATATATCCAGTCCAACACTTTCAAATCCAATATTTACTGGAACTGTATCTGCACCAACGCCAACAATTGAATCAAATGATTCTCAAGTTGCAACAACTGAATTTGTAAAATCATCAATTAATAATTTAATTGGAGGAGCATCAAGCGCATTAGATACATTATATGAACTTTCACAAGCACTTGATGATGATGCTACTTTTGCATTAAAAATTACTAACGCATTATCTGAAAAAGCACCATTAGCGAATCCAACATTTACTGGAACTGTATCTGCACCAACAGTTGCTCAAAGTGCAAATGATACACAAGTTGCAACAACTGCATTTGTAAAAACATCGATTTTATCAAAAGCAAATACGAACAATCCAACTTTTACTGGAACTGTATCTGCACCAACACCATCAAGTGGAGCAAATAATACACAAGTTTCAACAACCGCATTTGTGAAAACGTCAATTGACAATTTAATTGGAGGAGCATTACCTTCATTAAATACACTTGGTAAATTATCTTCATCAATTGGAAATGACGCAAACTTTTCATCAACTGTAAACACTTTACTATCTGAAAAGGCACCATTAGCAAGCCCATCATTTTCTGGAACAACATCAATTATATCATTAGTTTTTCCGTTCGTTACAATATTACCTGAAAGTCCAGCTAATGGTCAAGTAGTTATTCATAAAGAACAAGTCGGCACTGATTCTACTTTTACATATAAAATGAAAATATATGATACGAATGCATGGTATAATTTACAATAATTTGCATTCGTTTAGATAAAGATTAAACAATAATAAATATTTATTATTATAAAATATATAATAAATGTGTTATAATTCAAAAGTGTCCATCATTACTTTTTCTATTATGGCGGTTTCAAGTATATTTCTAATTTTGCGAAATTATCCGAATGATCGCTGGTTCGCCATCATTTTTATTATCGCTGGTCTCATGCAGTTTTTAGAATTCCTGATGTGGAGCGACAATTGCGGAAAAATAAATCATTACGCAACAGTATTCGCATATATTCTTCTAATGCTACAACCAGTGTGTCTCTTATTAGGGGGATACTTTTTCGGAAATTTGACATTTGACAGAAGAAAACTATTACCGATTATTATATTTTATTCTATATTTTTCGGAATTATTTGTATCGCGAGTTTTATCAAAGGAACCCAGACGCAAGTTTGCTCGCGACCGGATGGATTTCATCTGAAATGGGATTTAGAAAAAATATACCCAAGCAAGGTCATATTTTATATCGCTTATGTTTTATATTACGCATCAATCATATTACTTCTATTCAGTCGCCCATTGTCATTGAACATATTCTTAGTCGTATTGTTTGTGGGAACTGTTTTATTCAGTGTTTTCTTTGTTAAAAGTCCATCGTGGAAATCATTTTGGTGTTGGATAATAAATTTCATACCAGTTGTCTATATTTTTGTTTCTCATGTGTATTATAATTATAATAAGTGATTTTTTGTTTTCTCAAAAATTATTTTGAGAAAAAATATCTAAAATTTAAAAATGAACAGATTAAAAGACGTAGTCTTTTAATCTATTGAGTCTTAAAACTCCGTTTTTAAGACTGAACATGATGAAGTTCGGTGTCGACCCATCCGCCGACATCACTTCCAATAATGTTTCCTATATCACCACCGAGGTCTCCTCCAATAATACCACCAATTGGTCCAGCAATGGATGTTCCAATATCTCCACCAATCGTGGCTCCAACAATATGTCCTACATCTCCTCCGATTTGGTTACCAATATTATGGTGTGTCATAATATATATAAGATTATAATTTTACTAAATTATTTATATTACTGAATTTTGTTCCATAAGTAGTAATATACAAGAATTTCTTATCATATGTTAAAATAGCATTTCCTACTACTGGACAAATTTTTACAGTATTTAAATAATTTAAAACATAATTGTCTTTGTATTGAATTAATAAAAGTTCAGGAATACCTTGATTGATGTCGATAAAAGATAAAGATGTATTTTTATTATAATTTAACAAATATAATTGTTTAAGGCTCGGATTAGATGAAAAAACAATTCCATACCATTCTCCAAATATATTAGAATATGATGAAAGAAGTGTATTTGTCGATAAATCAATGATTGAAATGTGTGAAAATAAAAAAGAAATACTTAAAATATAACAATTATTATTAGAATCTATATTTATATTAAATGGACTTCCAACATTACTATTTAAAGGAACTGTTCTTACAACAATTAATGAAGATGTGTCGATAATACTTATAAACTTACTAATATAATTCACAACGCATAATTTTTTACCATCTCCCGATAGAGCACAATTACACGGCCCAACCCCAACTTGAATATTTTTTTTAATAACATATGTTTCTAAATTAATAACTGAAACAGTTCCTAATGTGATTCCATCTCCATAATTACATACGAATCCAGTTTTTCCATCAGCACTAACTACAATTCTATAAGGACTTTTGAATCCTTCAATAACTTTAATTACTTGATTTGTTGCAGTATCTATTACAGAAATTGTGGTTGAGTTGGAGTTTGTTATGTATACACGTCTTCCAGAAATTGTAGCGGTTGATGGAGTCTTAAATGATGAGTGTGTTATTTTCGCAATAGTCAGTTCATTTATTAAATCATATACATAAACTGAATCAGATGGTGTAATTCCACATAATGTAATTATTGGTGGTGTAATTCCATAATATTCATTATTTATAATATATAAATATCTTTCATCTGGTGTTATTGCTACTCCATATTGATTTAATATTATTTGAACTGGACCAGTTGGTCCAGTAGATCCGGTTGGTCCAGTACATCCAGTTGCTCCTGTTGTTCCTGTTGAGCTAGTTGCTCCTGTCGAGCCAGTTGATCCAGTTGCTCCGGTGGGTCCAGTTGCTCCTGTCGAGCCAGTTGCTCCTGTCGAGCCAGTCGCGCCAGTTGATCCAGTTGCTCCTGTCGAGCCAGTCGCGCCAGTTGATCCAGTTGCTCCGGTGGGTCCAGTTGCTCCTGTTGTAGTTGTAGTTGTTGTAGTTGTTGTAGTTGTTGTTCCGGTTATTCCTGTTATTCCTGTTGTTGTTGTTGTTATTGTTATTGTCGTTGTAATTATTGTTCCGGTTGTTGTAGTAGTTGTTATTGAACCAATTGGTCCAGTTGCACCAATTGGTCCAATTGCGCCGGTTGATCCAGTTGCTCCTCTTATGCCAGTTGATCCAGTTGCGCCGCTTGTTCCAGTTGTTCCAGTTGCACCAGTTGATCCAGTGGGTCCATAATTTTCAGCCATACTATATAATAACTTTTTAGAAAAAAGTTAAATCAAAAAAACTATATCATATTTTTATATTTAGAAAATTTAAAAAAATGAATAAAAAGATAAAAATCAAAACCCGATTCAGACACCTCCATAATCATAAATACTCTAATTGGCTCTTGATAAATTTATAGTTATTATCAAACCATTTTTTTGTATAAAACTTATTGAGTCCTGATGCAGACTCTTTCATCTTACTATAAATGTTGAATGAATTTGGATAATCATCATAATTATAATATTCAACTGAAATATTTTTTATTATTTTCTCATGCTCGTTTTTTGATACATCTTCTGGCCAAGGACCATCACGGCTGATTTTATCAAACATAACTAACCATAATTTGTTTGGAGAATGTGATTTTTGCTTAAATTTTTTTGTCTTTTCATCAATATATAATAATTTTACATTTGGCTTTTTTTTCAGAATTTCATTCGTGATTACGTATAACTATAAATCACGTAGTGATTTATAGTTCTAGAGTTTATATATGATAAAGTCATATATAAACTGTATATTATAAATAGAATATCATTTTTTTTATCTTTATCAAAAAAACAACCTTTATTTTTAAGCTTCATAATTATATATTAGAAAATTTATATCGCCAATATGCAATTTCCATCTTAGGGTCCCCAATCTCTTGGAGTTTTTGTGGAAATGATGCATCATCCTCAAAAATATGAAGATAAATGGTCTCATTTTCTTCGGCGGCCCCGTGTATTTTCCTTGTAATTTCATCAAACGCCTCCTTAGAGAGCTCAGTATTCCAAGCGAAAAGCCTGATTGATTCATCGCATCCTCCCGCCGATGGAATAAATCGACCTAAATCAATAAGTTCGGCAGCGTTTGGGACAACAAGTCCGGTCTCTTCCGCAATTTCCTTCATCATAACACCAGAAATGTCCGCACTTGCGTCCATCATCCCAGCGGGAGCCTCCAATGTGTAGCCTCCAACTGGAAAGCGCAACTGGCGACACATAATAAAATAGGCGCTCGAACCAACTACGACACGTATTAAAACTGCGACGGCGCCTCCACGAATGAAGGCTATTCCTGGAACAGGTTTTCCCGTTTTTCGGTCAAAGACTTTTGCGGTCAGTTTGAGGAAGCCGAGCTTTTCGGGGGCGATTGCTGTGGGTGCGCAAAACCAATCGACATCCGTTATAGTTATCGATTGTAAATCGATGGCGCTGTGGTCGAGTTTGTCGAACCAGTTTTTGAACTTGGCGGCTTTAAGAATCAGTGGGATTTGTCCATTAATTGCGGGGGTTGAACCGGCGATTGGGATTCCTTTGTAAAAATGTTGGGTTGGTTGTTCCATTTTTTATAGGTTGGGAAATGATTTGGGTTTTTAATCAATTTTTTATAAATTTTTTTCAATTTTGGAGAGAAACGATGAAAAACGGATTATTCTGATCCATTCACAACTTCATAAAAGTTGAGAAAATCAACCAATTGTTTGATTTCAGTATATCGTTGTGTTTTAAACAGATACACTTCCATCATTTTTGATGGAAATTGTGGATGTGGAGATTTTTCCACAATTCCGCCGTATTTCCTTCCTTCACAGGACCAATTTTTCCCACTCACTAGTATATGATTCTCTCGGATTTGACCCAGTTGAGGAGGAGGATCCTTTTTCGAAATATCTGCCGGTTTTTGATAAACTGGAGCAACTTGTTGAACAGGTGCCGCCGGTCTTTGAGAAACCGGAGCAACTTGTTGAACAGGCGCCGCCGGTGGCGGAGGAAAAAACCGAGCAACTTCCACACTGGGAGGTGGAGGTGGAGGAACCCAACCAATTTGCGCACAGGGAGCCGGTGGTGGAGGTGGAGGAACCCAACCAATTTGCGCACAGGGAGCCGGTGGCGGAGGTGGAGGAACCCAACCAATTTGCGCACAGGGAGGCGG
>Ga0214921_10005211_pt1 | contig 18504 bp, 12 predicted proteins | sample LL1505_MetaG_FD_177992 | JGI IMG/M metagenome (GOLD analysis project Ga0214921, IMG submission 177992) | Freshwater microbial communities from Lake Lanier, Atlanta, Georgia, United States - LL-1505 | ecosystem: Environmental > Aquatic > Freshwater > Lake | place: USA: Georgia | collected... | reverse complement strand
GTGAGCCCCTCGGGTTTGTCCTATGGGCTTATCGAGCAAGCCGATCTGGATGTAATAACGCACCGTACGGGAGTTGACTTCCGATAAGGCGCACAGCTCTTCAAATAGATAGGTTTTTTCTGACATGTGGTTATATTAACACTAGTACTGTTAATATTTGTGTCATAATATGAAAAAGATAGAAATACTATTCAAGCTCATCCTATGAGCTAAGAATTCCATATGCTGACTACCCCTCATAAAAAGGGGTCTTAATTAGGAGGCTTATGACTATTTCAATAACAATGTTGCGAGAGGAGTGGTTGATGCGTGCTGTCGTTCAATTGGAGCCGATCTTTCAAAAAAGCGGCTATCAAATTCCCCCCGTAAAGGTATCCATTGGCTTTCCAAGTACGGGGGCCAAAGGGCGGCACTTAGGCCAATGCTGGGGAAGCAAGGCATCCGAAGACGGAATAAACCAGATCTTTATCGCACCTAATCAAGCTGACCCCGTAGAAGTACTAGATACGCTAACCCATGAATTGGTTCATGCTGTAGATGATTGTAAAAGTAACCACGGCGAGGGTTTTAAGAAGATTGCAACTGATGTTGGACTAGTGGGGCCTATGAGAAGTGCAGGAGCTGGAGAGCATCTCAAACAAGACCTCATCCGGATTGCTCAAGCGCTCGGATATTTTCCTCATGCGAGACTCTTAATATCAAGAGGTACATCAAGAGCCGGCATTAAACGACCAGGTGCTAAGTGCGCTAAGTGCGGTTATGAAGTCGTAATGCTGAAGAAGTACCTCGATCTAGGTCCACCAATCTGCCCGAAGGATATGGATGGAATGGAGGAGACAGGGGAGTGGGATGCCTAACGCAAAAGTATACTCAGGATGATCTAATTGCTAAAGGTGGTAATAACACAACCTCTCACAGGACGCATTGCTGGAGGTCTCTCGCCATTTGATGGTTTGTATATATCTAAGCCCCTCCCTAATGACATAACTACTCCGCTATCAAATACAACAAATCGATCATGTATGGAGGAGTCAATCTTAAGATCTAAAGATGCACCAAATTGATCATAAATATGTTTGCTGGCATCTTTGTGCCACTCAACTCTTTTGTGATCTTTAGCTTCTTCTAGTATTGGTTTTGTCAATATAAAAATATCTTTTAGGATTTTTCGGGACAGAATGGAGTTAACCACCTCAAGTAGATTCCTTAGTTGATGCCAATCTGAAAGAAAGGGGTCCACAATCAGCATTGAATTTGCTTTTTGGAAATAACCAGTTGGAAATATTGATTCCCATGTAATTTTTACTTGGCCATCAATCAAAGTAATTGGTCGACCACTAAGATTGGAAATATCATGAGTCTGATTAAGGAGTGAGGAAAATCTAGAGTCTTGGCCATTACTTGATAAATCTGTGAGGTTTGAGTGATCAAGTTTCTCTGGTGTCTCAATTTTCTCAGTTGTAACTTTACTGCCTGATTCATTAGGTAGACTCAATCCTGAGAAATCAGAACTTTGAGACGCGATAGATAAAAGATTGTTTATTAAGTCAACGGAGTCGCCAATGGTTTTTTCTAAATCATCGCAAACCGTTAGAACTTTTACCCTAGACTCTTCTAGCTGGATATCAATAGCAGATTGTAGATCTGTTTGAAATTGTGCAATTTTTTTCTGAGCGTGATCTATCGCTTTTTCAGGAATATAGGTGGCTTTCAATTTTAAGAATTTACTAAATTCATTTGATTTTGAAATAAAGTGCGTTGTGATGCTTGCACTTAGTATTTCTTTAAGAGACTCATAGAATGTTTCAACCTCAGTATTTTGATTATTAGTTGTGCCTCTTCCAGATATTGTAGTAACGGAGTCTCTTGATTTTTCAATTTTATCTTGTGCATCCACAGATAAAAAATTATCAAGGACAGAAATTATTTCATCCTGCTCTAATTCAATTTGTTTAGCAACTTTAACTTCGACATCATCAAAATATTCTTCAATAATTTTTGATACATCGATATTGGTAGCTACATCAATAGACTCATCTTTTGCCAAAGCAGCAGCGTTGATAGAAAGAGCTTTTGAAGACTCTCTAAGATCATTAATGTATTCCTCAAAAGGCATTTGAAGCGTTGTCAAATATGATGAAACTATTGGAAAGATAGCATTAGCTGTCTTATCTTGGAATTGATGAAGGTAACCCCAGTAACCGCTTCTTCTGGTTTTCCAGTGTTTACTAATATCGTTTGACTGAAATTTAGAAAGCACCTCTCTTGATTTTGATGCAATTAATTGAGAAGTTAATTTTTCAGTAGTTCTAATATCAGCTAGCGCTTTTTCGAAAGCAGTTTTATTTGAATTTGTTTCGGCCACGAATCGTTTAATAACTTCATCAAGTTTTGAACGAAAGATGATTAGCTTATTAGCTACCTCCTCTTTGTTCCGTATATTTCTTACAATGTTTTTTCTTTCTCGAACTGTTGAGATTATTTGATTAAGTGTAGCGGTGCTCTCATTATGTAAATCACTAATAATGGCTGCTACACGCGACGATGTAGAAAGAATGTTGAATATTTCTTGAGTTACTTTGTCCATCCCACCAGGATCATTTGATTGCAATGGGTAGGGGATTGAATCACCTTTTTTGTGATCACGATGATTCTGTGCTGAGGTAAAAAATATATCAATCTGATTTAACTGGTCATCAAATTTTCTTAAAGATATATTTTCTTCATTTTCTACTTCACTGAAAGTTTCGGAGATTTGCTTTTTAAGCCGCATTCTTTCGATTTCAATCATAGAGCTCAAAGAATTAGGGTTTTCGTCATCATTTTTTGATTGTTTGACGTGCTGATCGTAAGTATGGTCGAGCATGGTTACTACAAACACAAGCTGCTTGAGATTTCCTTTTCTGAGTAATGACATAAAAAAATCTTTTTCAGACTGACCATACCCTGTCCCAGATTTCAATAAAAATATGATTGCATCAACGTCTTGAACGGCTTGTCTAGTTAATTCAACTCGTAATTTCTCAACATCATCTAGCCCAGGGGTATCTATTAAAACGATTCCTTCATTTAAGATATTCGAGGGTGTTTCTATTTCAATGGTTTCGACAAGACAGTGGTAAGGCTTTGTGCCAGTTGTAAATTCTTTGAGTTTATTTCTAATTTCTTTCTCTTGTTCCTTTTTTGGCTTTCCTGTTACAGTGATTTTTTCAATATGGCTTTTACTTTTAATAAACTTCCCTTGAATTTCAGTTAGATTGAAATCCGAACCTTTTTGGAAATCAGCCCATGCTTTATATCTTGCTGCATCTGGGCTTCCTGGATCCTGTTGATAGGCTTGCTCTGTTTTTTTCCAGTGCGCCTCATCTAAAAATTTAATATTAACTACTGTATCTGGTGCATAGGTAAAGGTAGTAATAGCCGCAGTTTCAGGACTTGTATTTTCACCAGCAATTTGTGTTCCAAGTAATTCATTCACAAACGAGGATTTTCCTGCCTTAAATCGGCCAATCACTGCAACTTTATATTTCTCTGGTATGTTTTTTTCAGCAACAATTTTTCTTAATTCTTGTGCTTTGAGTACACATTCAACTCCAAAGCCGAAGGCTGGTTCATTGCGATGAGCCTCTAAAGCTCTAGATATTGTTGAGATTATCTCTTTAGCTTTATCAAAATTAGCCTTGACGGTTTTAGGTGTTTTAGCGTTCATTTCTAACCTTTTTTATTTCAATTACTAAAATTATAAGAAATATTATGACTGATTTTTGCTTTGAAGTGCTTATTGCTTCTTCAACCAAAGAAAAATTTATATAGTAAATCATTGCATCACAAAATCTTTGTAATTTAGGTGTATTGAGTCTACTTTTCTACAAATGTGCGCTCAAAGACATAGTCGCCTAATTGACCAAGGCTTCGGGACACTTTGAAGCCTTTGGCATAAAGCATCTCAGCGGTTTCTTTGAGCATAGAAGGGCTGCCGCAGATCATGGCATGATCCACTGCTGGATCCAATGGTGGTTAATCAATATCTTTAAAGAGTTGCCCAGAGTTAAAAAATAGATAATTTACGTTTATCCCTTTTATATTAAGATAAATGATGAGATTATTAATATAAAAGTTCACTAAATGAGCTAGCTGATTGTCAATCAGCTGAATATTGACTAAGGACATGTATATTAAGAGGCTAGCTAAATAATTTCCTTTAATAACTTGAAGTAAGTGACATATGACATCAAATGATTCAAAAGGGCGTGACCTATTTATAGTTGATAACAGCGTATCCGGTTGGACTGGATTGCGCTATTTGGGTGATTGGACAGGGATCGCAAAGTCTTTTGATATTGCAACTGGCTTTTTTGAAATTGGAGCCTTGCTTGAGCTTGATGGGAAGTGGCAGTCGTTGGACAAAATAAGAATTTTGATGGGGGCAGAGATGACCTATCGAACAAAAAAAGCTTTATTAGAGGCAGTTACAAAATTAGCCACAGATAAATTAGATCAAAGTATTGATGTAAACAAAACACCAAATCCGTTTTTGAATGGCGTACCAGCAATTTTAGAGGCATTAAAGTCCAAAAAAATTGAATGTAGGGTTTACGACAAGGATAAATTTCATGCTAAAGCTTATATTACCCACGCAAAGATGGATGTCATTGGATCTCAAGCCTTAGTTGGATCTAGTAATTTTACTAAGCCAGGGCTGACAGATAACATTGAATTAAATATTCAAGTTCAAAGCGCTAGAGAAGTTAATCAGCTTCAAGAGTGGTATGAGACTCACTGGGCTGAAGGCAAAGATATTTCAGAGGCAATTATCCAGACTATTGAGCGACATTCGCGACAGTATTCGCCATTTGAAGTTTATGCAAAAGCACTCCAAGAATTTTTTAGAGGACATGAACTTACTGATACTGAATGGGACGAAACAAAATCACAGATGTTTCCATATCTTGATCGATATCAAAAAGAAGCCTATTGGGCGCTAATAAAAATTTCTCGCCAACATGGTGGAGCATTCTTGTGTGATGGTGTTGGCTTAGGTAAGACTTTTGTTGGTTTGATGCTTATTGAGAGATTAGTATTACATGAGGGTAAAAGAGTTGTTTTATTTGCCCCAAAAGGAGCTAAAGAAGGTGTCTGGGAGCCACATTTGCGCGAATGGCTAAGTCATATAGGAGGAGTTGGCGGAGGCGGTGACTTTAGTAACTTGGTCGTTTTTAGTCACACTGACCTTAACAGAAAAGGCGACTTTCCGGATCGTTTTAAGAGGATTACGGAGCTTGCTGATGCAGTCATCATCGATGAAGCGCATCATTTTCGTAACCCTGGGATGCGGGGTAATAAAGAGACAGGTAAGGAGCCGTCTCGTTACTACAGGTTATTTGATTTATTAGACAATACTATCAGGCCTAAATCGCTATTTATGCTCACTGCAACTCCAATTAATAATGCCTTGAGTGATTTTAGATTTTTGGCTGAATTATTCACAAGAAAAGATGATTCTTATTTTGGCAGAACAATGGGAATCAATAGTTTTAAGGGGCATTTTATATCGCTAGAAAAGTTGTTGCGAAATAAAGTAGGCCATGATTTAGTAGATCTTGCAGAGGATATAACAGAGGTAAAGGATATATTATCCTCAGACCAAATCTTTCAACATTTAGTAGTACAAAGAAGCAGAGCATATGCTCGCGAGAGTCAATTTCGTGAAAAAGGGGAGGCGGTCAGTTTTCCTGAAAGAAGGGCGCCACAGGTTGCGGAGTACTCAATCAAGAAAACGTACGGAAAATTATTAGATCTTTTTGAAACTGCGTTTACTAGATCTAATCCACTATTCACTCTCCCAATGTATTACCCACTAGCTTGGTACATTGGTGGTGATAAAACAGTGGATGCATTTGAAGAGAATAGGCAGAAACAAATTGTTGGTCTAATTCGCACAAACTTCTTAAAAAGATTCGAAAGCTCTGTAGTTTCTTTCGAGATGTCATGCAATAGATTAATGCGAAAGATGTTAGCTTTTGTGGAAGTCCATGTTGAATCCTCTGTAGATCAAAAAAGACTTGATAGATGGAAGGTGGAGCACGCCAAGATTTTGGGGTTTGTAACGCAAAAAGAAATGGATTTAATGGGCGGGTCTGATGAAGAATTAGAAGAAGAGGATATTGTTCCCCAAGAATTTATTAATGCAGTTGAAAAATTAGATCGATCTAAATACAAGGTTGATGAGATGATTGCAGAAGCCTTTTTAGATCTCGATCAAATTATTCACTTCTTACTGGAAGTAAGTAAGTTCGAAGCAAAGCATGACGATAAACTGCAAAAGTTAATTAGACTTTTGAAAACAAAAGAGTTGAAAGGTCAAAAGGTTTTAATTTTTACTGAGTTTGCTGATACAGCTAGATACTTAGAACGCGAATTAATTAAAGCTGGCATCGAAGGAGTTGAAGAGATTGATAGTGGCACAAAGAAAAACCGTGCTGATGTTATTCAAAGATTCTCTCCTTACTACAACAGATCTTCTTCTGCTGTGTTATCTGAGTCTGGAAAAAAAGAAATTCGAATTCTTATTTCGACTGACGTCCTTTCTGAAGGCTTAAATCTTCAGGATGCATCTAGAATGATCAATTACGATATTCACTGGAACCCTGTAAGGCTCATGCAAAGAATTGGACGTGTTGATAGGCGCATGAGTCCTGAGACTGAAAAACGGTTGTTGGCTGATCATCCTGAAATAGCTACATCAAGGGGGAAGGTAAGTTTTTGGAACTTTTTGCCGCCAGAAGAGTTAAACAGTTTATTAACTCTCTATAGCAAAGTAACTCAAAAAACGCTCTTGATTTCTAAAACCTTAGGAATTGAGGGTAAAAAATTACTTACCCCTGATGACGATTTTAATGCCCTCAAGGACTTTAATCACTCTTATGAGGGGACGAAGACGATTATTGAGGATATGAATCTTGAGTATCAATCACTAATAACTAGCGATTTATCTCTAGAGGGCAAGTTAAAGTTGTTTCCAAATTCAATTTTTAGTGGAAGAAAGCAGGCAGGTAAAGAGATAAGAGGAGTATTTTTATGTTACTCACTACCTGCCTTAGACAAGGAGAGTGGAGAGTTTACTGAAAATGCTGGATCTACAAGATGGTATTTGTATGATCTCGCTAAGCAAGAAATTCTTGACGAGCCTGGAGTGATTATTCGTAGTATCAGGTCAGAGGCATCTACTCCTAGAATTTGTAATATGAACGAGGAAATTCTAGTTGATATAAAGCAAAAAGTAGAAAAACATATTAAAAATACTTATATGAAAAGAGTAGATGCACCAGTCGATGTAAAGCCGAAGCTTAAATGCTGGATGGAATTAAATGAGGGCTAAGATATGGCAGTAGATCATCGTCAAGCATTATTAGGCATTAAAACATTTACACAGTTAATTGCTTATTTGCGAGATGAATTAGGTTGGCCAATAAGTAAAGAGTCTTTTGATGACGGAGATGATTTGTTTTATGATTTCAGTGCAGAAGAGTTAGGTATTGATCCAAAAACAGCGGTAAAAATACAAGAAATCAAAAGGCTTCGACCTCTATCAGCCAGGCAACCTTGGGGAATATTTTTTGTTAAGTTTGAACCAAAAAAGCTTCCAGTGGTTGCCCTCAGAAGAATTTTAAGTCAAGTTGCACTCAAGAAAAGGGCATCATCAAATAAATCAGATATAACAGCATGGTCGGCGGATGATCTACTTTTTATCTCTAATTATGGTGAGGGTGAAGCGCGTCAGATTAGTTTTGCTCATTTTTCCCAACCATCGACTTCATCTGACTTGCCTACTCTAAGAGTTTTGGGATGGAACAACTTAGATACCCCTTTACATCTTGATTCAGTAGCTACGGAGCTAACTCAAAATTTACATTGGCCGAAAGATGATGAGAATCTAGATGATTGGAGAAAATCATGGTCTAAGGCTTTTAAGCTTGGACATAATGAAGTCATTAATACCGCCAAAGATTTATCAATTCGTTTGGCTGAGTTGGCATCAAATATTAGGGACCGAATTAAATCGGCACTTTCCATTGAGAGTGAAGTAGGCCCACTAAGTAAATTAATGAAAGTGTTTCAGTCTGCTTTAGTACATGATTTGAATGTCGATGGGTTTGCAGATATGTATGCACAAACAATTGCATATGGCTTATTATCAGCCCGAATTAGTGATCCTACTAAAAAAACAGTTGATGACTTTACGGCTCAAATGCGGACAAGTCCTTTTTTGAAAGAACTTATGCAGACATTTTTACATGCTGGTGGGCGTAATAATATTGCTGGCAAACCTGGAATTGATTTTGATGAGCTTGGAGTTGGTGATGTAGTTGCACTCTTAAATAATGCAAATATGGAAGCTGTAATTAGAGATTTTGGTGATCGTAATCAGCAAGAAGATCCAGTAATGCATTTTTTTGAAGGATTTTTGCACGCATACGATAGTAAAATACGAAAAGATCGTGGCGTTTTTTACACACCACAACCAGTTGTGTCATATATTGTTCGCAATATTCATGAGGTTCTGCGAAGTGAATTTGGACTTCAGGACGGCTTGGCAGACATCTCGACGTGGGGTGACGTGCTGAAAAAATTTCCAGAAGCTACTTTACCTATTGGACCGAATATCTCTTCCGCAGATAAGAACATCATTTTAAATAACTATTTTGTGCAAATTCTTGATCCAGCAACTGGAACTGGCACTTTCATTGTTGAAGTTATCGACCTTATTCATAGCACGCTGACAGCTAAGTGGAAAAAGAATGGCCTTACATCAAAAGAGCAAATAAATGCTTGGAATGATTATGTGCCTACTCACTTGCTACCAAGGCTTCACGCTTTTGAATTAATGATGGCTCCTTATGCTATTGCACATATGAAAGTAGGGCTTAAATTAGCGGAAACAGGTTATAAGTTTAAAGATAACGAACGGGTCAAAATCTACCTTACTAACGCTTTAGAGCCGTGGGTAAAGCAGTTACCTTTGATAAACTTCCACGCTCTTGCGGAGGAAGCAAAAGCAGTAAATGAAATCAAGCAGCATACTCTTTTTACTGTAATACTTGGCAATCCTCCTTACTCTGGGCACTCTTCAAATAATGATGTAAAAGAAATTGTGAATAAAGTCCATGACTATAAGAAAGGATATCCCGAATTACAGAAGCCCGGCCAAGGCAAATGGTTGCAAAACGATTACGTTAAATTTATCAGATTTTCTGAAGTATTACTTACTAAATCGAGTGTTGGTGTCTTAGGCTTCATCACTGATCATTCTTATTTAGATAACCCAACTTTTAAAGGCATGAGGAATCATTTGCTTGGAAGTTTTAATGGCATTTCAATTATTGATCTTCATGGGAATTCAAAAAAAGGTGAAAAGACACTAGTAGGTACAACAGATGAAAACGTCTTCGATATTACACAAGGAGTTGTAGTTAGTATTTTTAGAAAAAATTACCTAAAAAAACTTTCTCGTCAATATCTTGATATCTGGGGATCAAGAAAAGAAAAGTATGCTCAGTTACTTTTCACCACTAAAAGTGATGAAGTCAGCTTTAACTCGTCACCACCATTTAATTTATTTCGTCCACAGGACAACACTCTTGATGTTGAATATCAGGCTGGGTGGGCATTACCGGAAATTTTTAATAAGCTTGGAGATCCTGCCCCTGGAATCGTGACTACACATGATGAGTTTGCAATTTCATGGTCAGAGCAGGATGCGATAAATAAAATAAATAGATTTGTTGCAACAAAAAATGAAAAAGACGCAAGAGAAATTTGGAAACTTTGTTCACAAAGTCAGTGGAACTACGATTTAGCAAAAAAGGAGCTTGAAAAATTTAGGTTTACCGATGAGATCGTGCCAATCAATTATCGGCCGTTTGATATTAGATATACGCTATTTAATTCCAGTGTAGCAGTTCATAGACGCGAAAGAATAATGAAGCATATTCTTAATAAAAAAAATTTAGTCCTTATTACTACGCGACAACAGTCTGAGCATTCTGAAACTTGGGGCAGGGCATTTGTCAGTAACTTAATTTTTGAATCTAGTTTTATTTCAAATAAGACCAAAGAAATTAACTATGGATTTCCTCTTTGGTATGAAGAATCAGTAAGTGGAGTGGATTTACTAAGTTTCGATACTGGCCAGTCGATTAATATTAATCTGAGCTTTCTTTCTCGGTTGAATGCTGCTTTAAATTATTCTTTATATGAAAAGGATTCAACCTTAGACCCATCTATAGGTAAAAAAGTTTTTACTTATATCTATGCAATTTTAAATAGTACTGTTTATAGAAAAAATTATGCAAACTTCCTTAAATTAGATTTTCCAAGAATTCCAATTATAAAAAATATTGATTTATTTCATGAATTGTGTAATTTGGGGGAAGAGTTAGTTAATATTTCTATCTCTCCTTCGGATGAATGTTCAGTTAGTGCGGCAAGATTTATAGGTCAAGCACCTATAAAAATTGAAAAGATTTCTTGGGCACAAAATACGATATGGCTTGATAAAGGACTTACTGTTGGCTTTAGAGAGGTTCCTGAGATCGTATGGAAATTCGAAATCGGCTGCTACCAAGTTTGTGAGAAGTGGCTAAAGGACCGAAAAGGTCAAGTCCTTACCGCAACAGAATTAGGAGCTTATGAAGAAATCTTGCATAAGATTGTAAAGTTGATAAAAATAACGGAAAGTATCGATAAAGCTATTCAAGCCAAAGGAGAGTGGAAGAAACTATTTTTCAACTCCCCGTAGATAGTTGATTAATTTATATTTAACAAAGGTGGTTTCTTGGTATTAGAATAAATACTGGAATTTTTTTTTTCAAGACAGACTCTACATTTCCAGCGTGTTTTAGTAAGTTTTCCACTTCCCGCTTGGACAACTCTTCCGCCTTCTATGTCTCTGTCAAATCTACAGGATGTACAGAACTTCTTCATTATAGTTAGATCATACGATAATTTTTAGCCATTATAAACCTTTGATCTCATATATACAATATCATTCAGAATAAGTTAATTATCTTTTTATCATGGTTGACCAGTTAATTAAATAATAGCTTTGGAATTTGTGTTATTTGATGTGGCTGAGAAGATGAATCAAGTCAAAAATGTCTTGATTAAGCATTTAGGCCAAAAAGAATTATCCTGAAATCTTGTTTGAAAAAATGCATGGCTCTGCATTTGAAGGTGCTGCTAACATTGGCCACCAGAATGGATGACCGCTCCAGCCTAGCTCCTTAGTGCCAACTTGTTGTAGCAAAACTAATGCAGGTTTATCTCTCGAGGGATTGGTAATCATTTGCCTAAGATCTGGTCCGCCAATAATTGAAATACCGGACTTATCGCCAGATTTTTCTCGGGATAGTTTTCTTCCTGTCTCTGCAAGAATTAAAACTTTTCCATCGCTTTTATTTTTCAGTTCTGAATAATATTTAATTAAGCTGATCATCGCATCCCAATCAAAACTAGCGCTATCAAATTTAATTGTTTCCCTTATTTTTTGTATCAAGCTAATTGCTACTTCTTCATTAACTTCTGAAAATTTTCTCGAGTCTATACATTCAATAGGAATTAGCTGAATAATTGATTTTTCTGCTTTTTTTAGATCTGTTGCTGAAACTGTATGAAAGCTTGTTGGAAGATAGATTCCAGACGGCTTAATAGCGACAATATCACTTAAAAGTATTTTGTTAGGCGCACAAGGCCTAACTTTTTTGGCGGCATCAGTTCTGATAAAAACAACACCTTTATCGTGGGCGCCAGAAAGAAATGCTTCTCTCAATGCGTTTTCAAAATCGTTGATTGTATAAAGACGATCAAAAACTTCTCTTGATGTATAGAATCGGGTAACAGCTAGATCCCTTCTGTCTCTTGCACCATACATTCTAGAGTGTTGCAAAACCGTGTCGGCCTGCATCGTTTTAGGGTTTCTGCCGTAATAAAAGGATAGAAGGTTCGGAATAGTGATTCCTCTATCCAAAATATTTCCACCAAGAAAGATGTTATATGGAGTTCTAAGCCTTAGCTCTGCTTTTGAGTCCAAAAGAGCCATCACATCTTTATCAGAATTGACCGTTTCTCTAACAACTTCATCATTTCTGAACGCTCCTATAAAATCTGCAAAAGCTATTTTGGAGTCTGGCACCTTTCCACCATCTGCAATTACCGACTTTGATAAGTTCAGATATGCTGTATCAAACAGGTTCGCAAGTTTATTTGGGGCATTTACTGCTGCATCAATGATAGCGTCAAAGATCCACTCAATTATCTGATCTTGCCATGAGTGAGCTGATTTCATAGTGTCATTATGAATAATCATGGCGTATTTTTTACGCTTATCCCCCCCCTGTTCTTGCTGCCATCTTCTTATGCATGCACCCAAGACAAATGAAATGATTGCCTGAAGCAATCCTTTAATATTTTGAGATTCAAGAATTCGTTCGGGCTTAATTCTTCTTTGATCAGGCTTCCTCAAGGCGTCTTGCTCATCCTTTGGTACTTCGACGATCAAGAAGTGTCTTGGATCATTTTCATGGTGGTAGCCAAAGAAATCATCTCCTCCTACGTACTGACTATGAATCGGAAGAATTTCTGTGAAAGCGGGTTTTTTTGGTTTAAAAATGCAATTTAAATCATTGCCTTGTTCGTATTCTTCAGGCTGAAGATATAAAGAATAGGGCGTTGCCGTAACTTGAAGAAAGGCTATATTTGGACAAATTCTTCTTAAGTGATCTATTTGCTCTGCAATTGTTCCTTGCTCAATATCTGAATTTCCTCTTTTTTGAACGAATCTAACGCTTGCTAAATCAGCCTCGTCGTCAACCAAAAGGATGCGCCTATTTTTTTGATTGATAAATTGGATTTCGAAAAAATCTATAACCCTTTTTAAATTATTTGTTTCTTTTTTTGCAACGATGACTAACTTTCTTTTGAGCTCACTTTTAGTTAACTTTCCTGGAATTTGCATGATGTCAAAGACAATTAATTTATCGTCTTCGATAAACGTTGCAAAGTCATCATTAAGTCTGGCAACGGTTTGAGCTGAAAGCGTTTTGGTGCCTTTGGTTAGTACGATTGCGATTTCAAAATTTGCATCAAATGATCGTGCAATTACCCCAACAAATCCTCTTGTTTTGCCGGATTGAATTTTGCCAAGTAACATGCCTGGCCTATCGCCTGTTGTTGATACCATATTTAGTTCAGTTACGACTCTTTCTATGCATTTAGAAAGTTCAGTATCATCGCCTCTATTTATTTTCAGAGTATCGTAGAACATGTTGTAATCCATAGTTTGAATTGGTTATACATTTAAGCACAAAATGACATTTAACCATTTGTTTGGGCTATTAAAACAAAGAGTTAGTAAAAACATTGATAGGTTCATGGGGTGATACAGTAATCCGCTATTTTGTCTTTAGACATTAAAATAATGAGTATTAATCAGGTAAATAGGACATATGGGTAAGCGAAAAGTTGCATCCCTATTCTCAGGATGCGGTGGCATGGATTTAGGGTTTGAAGGTGGCTTTACTGTTCACAAGGATTCTCTTTCCCCTTCAGAAAGCAAGCTTCTTAAAAAAGCAAATAAAAATGGTTATGTAGCGTTGCCACAAACTTACTTTGAAACAATCTTTGCCTGCGATGTTTATCCTAAAGCCATGGCTGCCTGGAATGTGTATTTTGGCAAGCGTAGAGATGTGACTGATGTATTTCATGCGGGTAGCATTGTTGATGTAGTCAAAGATATTCGTTCTGGCAAAAGAAAATTGCCAGATAAGGTTGACGTAGTTACCGGTGGCTTTCCATGTAATGACTTTAGTGTTGCTGGTAAGCGCCTTGGTTTTATGTCTGATAAAAGCCATTTAGGAAATAAAAAACTCCTAGAAGAGAATGAAGATCCTACGGCTGAAAACAGAGGCATGTTGTATTACTGGCTCAGAGAGTATGTTGCCCAAGTGAAGCCAAAAATATTCTATGCAGAGAATGTCAAAGGATTGATATCTCTTGGCGACGCCAAAGAAATAATTGCTCAGGATTTTTCGTCTATTAACGGCAGCTCTTACTACGTGGTTCCAGTAAAGGTTTTAAAGGCGGTAGAGTTTGGTATTCCACAAACCCGCGAACGGGTGATTTTTATTGGAATTAATAAAGATGCCTTAAGAGCTGATGTACGAAAATACTTGGACAAATATGGAGAGCTTCCAAAACATCTTGACCCATACCCAAAACAGACCCATGGCATACCAGCGCTAGTGGGAATCAAGACAAATCCCATTGCTACCACTAAGGCTGCATTTGTTGGCTTGAAAGAGCCTGAAGTCAGCTCTGATCTCTCGCAGCAAGCCTATTCAAAAGCTAAGTATTTTGGAAAAAAAGTGCAAGGGCAGACTGAAGTTTCGCTATCTGCTCCGGGTCCGACAATTCGGGCAGAGCATCATGGCAATATTGAATTTAGAAGATTGTCTGAAGAAAATGGTGGAAAGAATGCTGCTGAACTTAAAAAAGGCTTGCCTCAACGCCGTTTGACTGTCCGTGAGTGCGCACGTATACAAACCTTTCCTGATGACTATGAGTTTGTAATTCCCAATAAACTTTCAGCCTCTGATGGCTACCGTCTGATTGGAAATGCGGTCCCACCATTGCTTGCTTATAGACTTGCCCAAAGACTTGATGAAATTTGGGATGAGCTGTTTAAAAAAGTCTAAGCGGTAAAAACAAGTGAAGTCTTGTCGATTTTTGAGATAAGAAGGTCGGCAAGGGCAACTGCAAAGGCATCTTCTCCAATTCTATGTGTATCCATACCTTTAACCTCTGAGTAAATATGGCGAAGATTTTGAATAAGTGCAGTTTTATAGAAACTTAAAAAGTCTTCAATATTTTGAAATTTTCTTTCATAAGGGCGTTCAAGCTCATCTGCAAGGACTTTAGAGCTATTTGACAGTGCATCCATTGCGCCTTGAACTGATTGCGGCACTGTAATTGGAGAGGTATTAAATTCAGAAAGTATTATTTGCACCTGACCACCAGCTGAATAGTCATCGCGGGTCGTATATGCTGAATGAGTTTGGATGGCCCATTCAAAAAGACCGTTGTATTTTGTTGAAGATGTTTTATTCAATATTTTCGGAAATATTAAAAAGGCACACTTCAGAAAATGTGCTTTTCTGTCAGGCCGCATATTGGTAAATTTAGTTAAACCTGTTGAGCCTACGGGGAGTGATTCATCAGATGAAATCCACCAAGGTGTCTCGCCATTACGTTTGGCTTTATCGGACATCCATTTAATAATTTTTTCGGAGTCGATACCATTAGCCGAAAAAATAATATCATCGATAGTCCCAACTTTATCAACTCCAGTGCCAAACATGGAAGATTCTTTATCTAAATCAATATCTAGCTGAAAGCGTGGGGAGTGGGTAACCACAGGTGTTGCTACACAATTAAAATAGTCTTTGTAGCCTATATCTCCACCACTTGCAATCCAATACATCAGGAAGATTTTTTTTAAATTAGGCAGCATTGTGCTGGCTACAACGCTATTTCCATTGAACTTTCTGTTCGATATAGCACCTTTTAGCTCTATACCAACACCTGAGCCAGCAATACTGACGTCAGGAAAGGCGTGACCTTTGTGATGAATTACTTTACTGGGATCGAATCCGGATTTGATCATCGCCTCCTTTATAAGAAATATTAAAAATTCTTCACTTACTGTGGAGTCTGAGTAGGAAGGCGCTACTCCATTTTGAATAGCTACCTTACCTAGGGTGCAGGCTAGCTCAAGGACTTTTGATATTTCTTCAATTGTTAAGGCGCTCATGCTGTAGTTGCCTGGGTATAAATAATTAGCACATCGGAACGTAGTGACTCGAAGAGTGAGGAAAGTTTAAAACTACCAAACTCCACAAAATTATCAGATCTATCATACACAAGACGGCAATAAGAGTGGGTGAATAATTGTTGGCGAGGCTACCCAATCTTAGCGAGCTATCTAGCTCCTATTTAGATTTGAGGCTGGCTCTTAATTCTTCTGGCTTTAACGCAGGCTTTTTTCTATGGATGATTGCGTGACAATTTGCGCATACAGGAATTAAATCCTTTGTAGGATCGATATCTTTTTCTCCACCAACTTCACTGAGTGGTTCTATGTGATGAACATGGCAAAAATCTTTGCCGATTTCACCGTATTTTTCTAGGAAAGAAAAGTCACATATCTGACACTTATATCCAAAGTGCTCCAGACACAAAACCCTCTTATAAGGATCACGTTCAAATCGGTTAACAATGGTTGATACTTTTTTGCCGAAATAAGGGATGCGATCAGAATCTGGATTAACAACGCCTTCATTCCCAATAGATTTTGGATCATTTGTTAATTGAATTAATAGTTCTATAGCGAATTTATCTGCTTCAATTTCAATATTGTCTTTAAAGCTGATTATGCTTCCAGTTCCAAGATACGTGAATTTAGGGTTTGAGCTATTCCATCTGGCGAAGAAATGCGGTGTTAATTCTTTTGCTATTAACTTTTTGAAAAGTGGTTGCTCAGAGTGAGTATTTGTTTTGCCAAACCAAATTAGCTGTTCAGTCTCGGAATTAAAGTAATTTTGAAAATCATGACCAGTCCTACCTTTGGCATCAATGTTTAAGAAGGCAATTAACTCATCGCCTTCTCTAACGTAACCTGTATCCCAATTTCCACCTTTTGGTTTATGGCCTTGATTTGGATAATAGTTTTGCCAAATCTCATCTCGAGTGTATTGGAAAAATTTGATAAATTCCATACAAGTACCTTTCTGATAACAGTAAGGTAATCATACTTATTAAATAGCTGTATAGAAATAAGCCCAGTTTTTGAGCTTTGAAAATCGATAAGAAATCATTCCAGCGCTAATCAGCTAAAGCCTTCCTCAAATAAGGATCAATATCCCCTTGAGCCAGCAGCCACTGCTTATAGTCGCTAGGAAGATCCGCTAACAACAAGCCTTTATGTTTGCCAAAAGGCATGGTCGTTGGAATCCTGGCTTTTTCAGACTCACCATACAAATCCTCAGTCGTTTTAACACCGAGCTGCTGGCAAATATGATCTAGGATCACCGCACAGATCCCCACGTCAGTGAGTGCTGAGTGGGCATTTCGTAACTGTTCGCGCGCGCTATTACGCTCTAAGTAATAAAGCAAGGCGCTTTGAGTGTGACTATCTAAATCAGGCCAAAGCTTACGGGCTAGTGCTAGCGTACAAATCCGTTTGATTTCAGGTTTGCCAATCACTTCCCAATCAAAATCCACGTTATGCCCAATGATGTAGCCTACGTCATCCGGCAGTCTAAAACTACTGGCGGGCGGGCAATCTATTAATTCCTCATCCATGATGTGGTGTGTGGCTAGGGCGCCAAGAGTAATGGGCTTACCAGGGTTGTAACGCTGTACAAAAGGATTGGTAACAGCGAAGGGCTCGATAGACTCAAGCTCAAGCCAAGCCGCTTCTATTAATACAGGCTCTTTAATTCCCGTAGCTTCAGTATCGAAAATGATGGTTTTGGACATGTAATTATGATTAAGCGGAATACACCACCATCTTAGCGCTATCTTGGATCTGTACTGCAATCGAGCCTTGTTTCTTCTTTTTCAGTACCGCAGCTAGTGCATCATTAAATGAGCCATAGGTCCCAATACCTATCCAAGCGGAGTAGGGGTTATTGGTCTTATGCAGTGCCTTAAAGGATTTACTCCTCATTGAATTACCTTCTAATTGATTGAGGGTGGTGTGTGCTGCTTGGATCTTTTGCCTAGCCCGCTCCGCTTTAACTGCTGCTTGTGCTCGTTTGGCCTGATCTTTTAAGCCCTTGATTCTTGCTTGTGCCGGGGTTAAGGGTTTAGCGGGAGATGAGTTGAATTCATAAAAGCGCATTAAGTATTTAGTATTCACCCGGTAGCATGATGACCCAGTGTTTCTGATCCCAGCAGGCAAAGAGCATGATCTCCTCTAACGGAAAATCGGTATAGGGGATCTGTTGGGTGGCTAATACTGCGCCATTGCCATCTTCGATATTCAGTCGTGCTTTACCGTTATCTACTGTAAGTTTGCTGCTGATGAATGTTTCTTCTTTGGATAGATGTTGAAGATGGCTGGTAATCGCATCCATCAGCCAATAGCAGCCCGCTGTGTCCGCAAGATATCGCGTTCCATCTGTAAGCATGATGTTAGGCCACAGAGGGTAGTAGTACTCGGTACCAATAAACTGCTCCAAATGATTCAAAAGCTGGGATTTCGTTAAGTTCATTATTGCTATACCTCTCATCCCACTATTTATGAGAGAGCGTTTTTGTACTGGAATTTCCCAAAACCATGCTCGTTTGACTCGTTTGACGGGTTTTTGGGATATCCATCTCAAAACGACTGCGAAGTAAGTGGCTGGCTGTTTCAATCACATGATCTAACGTACCTAGCTCAACCTC
>Ga0214921_10005210_pt1 | contig 18511 bp, 12 predicted proteins | sample LL1505_MetaG_FD_177992 | JGI IMG/M metagenome (GOLD analysis project Ga0214921, IMG submission 177992) | Freshwater microbial communities from Lake Lanier, Atlanta, Georgia, United States - LL-1505 | ecosystem: Environmental > Aquatic > Freshwater > Lake | place: USA: Georgia | collected... | reverse complement strand
CGGGTTATGCTGAATTGCTGGCTTTTGATTTGGGTCGAATGGAAGAGGCCATGGATATGCTGGAACAAATCATAGCCCAAGGTGGGGAGAGCCAGGCCTTGGCAGAAATCAAATTATTGTTAGGAGACCTTTATGTTCTCAGCGAAATTTTTTGGGAAGCGGCCTTGGTCTATGGGCAGGTAGAGCGAGATTTCTCGAATCAGCCTTTGGGGCATCAGGCCAAATACCGCAATGCGCGCCTGTCGTTTTTTCAATACGAATTTTCGTGGGCCAAAGCCCAATTGGACGTGCTCAAAGCCAGCACCACAACGCGTATGGCCAACGATGCGATGGAATTGGCCTTGACTATTCATGACAACTATGACCTGGACACCAGCGCCTTGCCCATGCAGGGTTTGGCCATGTTGGAACAGGCCAGGTACCGGCGGCAATTGGATCGTGCGATGGTCTTGGTAGACAGTTTGTTGGATACCTTGCGGCAACATCCCTTGGGGGATGACTTGTGGCTGCGCAAAGCGGCGGTATTGGAGCAAATGGGGCGTTATTCCGAAGCAGATACTGCGTACGGTTCATTGTTAAGCGCGTATGCTGACGAGGTTCTTGCCGATGACGCCTTGTTTCGAAGGGGAATGTTATGGGAACTGCGTTTGGCTAACAAAGAGCGGGCCATGGATTTTTATAATCAGCTCATGATGAAATTTCCGGATTCTGCCTATCTGCCCGAAGCACGACGGAAAATTCGCAGACTTCGCGGGGACCAAAATCCAGAGCTTTAATCCGATCCCTGGGATCCTTTTCACCGTATAGAAAACCTAGAAATTCGATGATATTGTATAATGTTACAGTAATGGTCGAGGCCGACGTGGCTTCGGATTGGGTGGAGTGGATGCGGATGCACCACATCCCGGAAGTGATGAACAGCGGGTATTTTGTATCGCATCGCTTATGCAGGCTTTTGCAGCCAGAACCTGAGGAGAACACGGTTACCTATGCTGTACAATATTTCTGTACGAGCCAGGATAAATTGACCGAGTACATCGTGAAGGTGGCGCCTGCCCTGAGGGATCAACATAACCACAGGTATGGTCACAAGGCTCAGGCCTTTCGAACCGTTTTGGAAATTATTTCGGACGACCCTGCCCTGATCCGGGAACCCCTGGGTTAAGAGGTCAGGCTTGCCAAATGCTTCAGGGTGGCTTGGCAGTCATCCCACAGGGATTTGGTGAGTGGCCCAGCCGGCACAATTTGTCGGATCATCGCGGAGACCTGCCCAATTTCCAATTCGCCCTCCACCAAGTCCCCTTCGAACATCCCTTTTTTGGCACGTCCGCGGCCCAGGATTTCTGCTAAGGCCTGCGGTCCGGCTCCTCTCCGTTCCGCTTGATGGACCTGCCTAGCAAAGTCGTTGTCCAAGAGCCTGACGGGGGTCAGGTCCTTGAGTGCGAGACGAGTATCGCCTTCGACCGCGCTTGCAATGCGCGCTTTGAAGGCATGATGGGCACTGGATTCGGTGGTAGCGGCATAGAGGGATCCGATTTGAACACCGTCTGCCCCCAGGGCCAAGGCTGCAGCGATTGCTGCACCGCTACCGATACCACCTGCGGCGACCAAGGGGAGGTCGATGGCTTGCCGAACGGCCGGTACAAGGCAAAGTGTGGTGGTTTCTTCCCTGCCGTTATGGCCTCCGGCTTCGAAGCCCTCTGCAATGACGGCGTCAACGCCGGCCTCTTGGGCTTTGACCGCAAAGCGGGTGCTGGATACCACATGGAGCACTTTGCATCCTGCATTTTGGAGCCTGGAGGTGAATTTGGAGGGATTGCCTGCGGAACAAATGACCACGGGAACCTGGTAGGCTTCTATGAGCCGAAGATGATCCTCAACCTGGGGGTATAGCAGGGGTAAATTCACCGCAAAAGGCTTTTTGGGTTGACCATCGATCTCCAAGGCGTTGAGCAGCTGCTTCAATTGACCTTCGAGTTGCTCGGGGTACATGGACCCTGCGCCCAAGGTCCCCAATCCCCCTGCATTGGAAACAGCGGCCGCCAATTCCCAGCCTGAGCACCAAATCATGCCGGCTTGAATGATTGGAATTTGGGTATGGAGGAGGCGACTTAGGGGGGTGAACATGGGCTAAAGCGGTTGCTTGATGGGGTATGTACGGAAACCTGAATATTGCCTTTTTGTTAAAATTACAGAGGCATTTGTGCAAAAAAACCTCGAATTATGCCTAAGTTCGTCACTTGAATCCGATTGAAGTCGGGGAAGGTATGCTTTGCCAAAGTTTAACGTCCTTGATGTCAATCCATTTTAATTGTTGTTCAGCCTTTATTCTCAAGTCCTTTAATCACCAATTATGCAGCTAAAAAGGTACCTCATCGTTTTGATTTGCACCCTTTATGCCGCCTCCTCTTGGGGGCAGGCCGGAACCGGCTCGGTTCAAGGCAAAGTGGTTGATGCCCTGAAGCCCAAAGAGGGCATTCCCTTCGCCAACGTGGTGATCGAACGCGATGGCGTTCAAAAGGGCGGAACGACCACCGATATCGATGGTAAATACAAATTTGGGGCCCTTACCCCCGGTAAATACGATATCAAGGTCAGCTACGTCGGCTACAACACCGAGGTCGTCAAAGGCGTAATCATCACCGCAGACAAAAGCCAATTCTTGGATATCAAAATGTCTTCGGGGGTTAATTTGAGCGAGATCAATGTGGTGGATTACGAGGTTCCCCTCATTTCCAAGGACGAAACCTCTACGGGGGGTACCGTGACCAGGGAGGAAATTGCGGCATTGCCCACCAGGGATGTCAATTCGATTGCGGCCACCACCGCAGGTGTATTCCAAGCAGACGAGGGCGGTGCACTCAATATTCGCGGCTCCAGGTCCTCCAGTACCGAATATTTCATTGACGGGATACGCGTACGCGGTTCCACCAACTTGCCGAATGCGGCCATTGAACAAACCACGGTCATCACCGGTGGTATTCCTGCCCAATACGGTGATGCAACAGGCGGTATCATCAACATCACCACCAGGGGCCCATCCAGCACCTATTACGGTGGTGCCGAGGTTTTGAGTTCTTTGTCTTTCTTAGGTAAAGCAGGGTTGGAGCCCTACGGCTACAATCTCTACGCCTTGAATCTTTCCGGCCCGCTGATTACCAAACAATTGGAGGGCAATACCAAAAAGTCGATCATGGGCTTTTTCTTGTCCGGAGAAATGGAGAACCAATTGGACGCCTCCCCCTCGGCCATTGGGGTTTGGACCATGAAGGAGGCTGACTTGAACCGACTCAAAAACGATCCTTATCGACCTTCAATTTTCGGATCCGGTATTCAACGGAATTCAGAGTTCGTGACCGCTGACCAGTATGAGTCGGTACGTGTTCGTCCCAATGCCAACCGCAACCGCATTTCATTGGCCGGTAAAGTTGATTTCCAACCAAGTCCTACCATTTCCTTTACCGTAGGCGGTAATTACGACCGTACTTGGGGTAAGTCCTATACCAGAGCCTATTCCATGATGAACCCTGACAATATGGGGAATTCAGAGAACCAAACAATGCGTGGCTATGCACGTTTTCGTCAGAATTTCACGGCTGCCGACCAGAAGCAGGAGGGCTTGATTCGCAATGCCTACTACCAAATCCAATTCGATTATACCAAAGCGACTGGAGCATCAGATGGTGGCGATAATCTGGGCCGCAACCCTTTTCGCTACGGCTTTGTCGGTAATTTCAAATACGATTTGGTTCCGGCATTTGGAACAGAATCCGTACCCTTTGTGATTGCCGGCGATACGGTTGAATTTGAATTAACCTCTTTGCAGGGCTTTCGTGAAACCAATTTGGTGTACAACAAGGACAGGGCCAATCAAATTGACCCCCTCCTTGCGGCATGGGGTATTGACTTTTTTAACACCATCGGTGGAGGAGCGAATGCTGCTGGGCTTTATTCGGCGACCAACGTGGGGATTAATGGTTTATCGGATGTGCGCCTCAACGGTGGATTAACCAACGGCTTACGTCCAGGTTCTGCCTACGGAATTTTTAATGAATCCGGTCGGCAAATTGGAGGGTACAGTTTCAATGATAACGATGCTTACCGCATGACCCTGTTCTCATCGGCCGATATTGGTGGTCATTCGTTGAAGTTTGGTTTTGAATACGACCAACGCATTGATCGTTCGTACAGCCTAAGTCCTTTTGCAACAACGATCGGCCTTTGGGGACAAGCCAGGGCTCTCACCAACCAACACATTTTGGATTTTGATAAACCATGGAATCCTATTGTTGATGTGGATTCCTTCGGTTTCCCATTGAGCGATACGGTGTTGTGGAATCGTTTGATTGCATCCAATCAATCAACTTTTGATAAAAACCTGCGTGCCACTTTGGGTAAAGGCCCTACCGACTTTATTCAGGTGGATGACCTCGACCCTGATCAACTCAAATTGAGTTATTTCTCTGCCGATGAATTGCTCAATACCGGGAATTCTTTTGTCGGCTATTTCGGTTACGATTACCTTGGCAATAAATTGGCCAATCAGCCGGGTCGCCTGGATTTCTTCACAGACTCCTTGAATCGGCCTATCGCTGCATTTGCTCCTGTTTATGCGGCCGGTTACATCGAAGACAAATTCGATTTTGATGATTTGGTTTTCCGTGTTGGCCTAAGGGTGGACCGCTTTGATGCCAATCAGCCTGTGCTCAAAGACCCCTTCCTCTTGTACACCGCCAAAACCATTGAGGATCTCAAAGCAGACCCCAATACCTCAGGGCTCAGTCATCCATCGGTGGTGCCCGGTTCTGCTGTCGTTTACATCAACGATAACAATGCCACCAGCAAGGCTATTTTGGGTTACCGTGACGGTAACCGTTGGTACAATGCCCAAGGCGCTGAAATTCGTAATGCATCGGGTATCGCTGCAGCCTCTGCAACCGGCACGGTCATTCCTTGGCTCAAGGATCCCAACCAAACAGCGGTGCGCGCCGATGCCTTCACCGATTATACGCCTCAAATCAACTGGATGCCAAGGGTTGCCTTCTCCTTCCCTATCTCCGATGAAGCGCAATTTTTTGCTCACTACGATGTCTTGACTCAACGACCAAGTGGTTTCAGTCGCTTTGACCCCAGGCAGTATTATTTCTTGAGGCAGGTTGGAGGCACAATCAACAACCCCAACCTGAAGCCTGAGCGGACCATTGATTATCAATTAGGTTTCAAACAAAAGCTTAACAAAACCTCCGCGCTGACCATTGCCGCCTTTTATCGCGAGCTGAGGAACATGATTCAAATCATCAATGTGCCCTTTGCCTTCCCGGCGGATTACCAAACTTATGGGAACATTGACTTTGGAACCGTGAAAGGATTGACCCTGACTTACGATCTACGTCGTACCGGAAATGTTCGTTTGAATGCGAGTTATACCTTGCAATTTGCCGATGGAACCGGTTCTGCTCCTGACCAGGCTGCGAACATTATCCAAGCAGGTATAGACAACCTTAGGACACCAATACCTTTGAGTTTTGATGCGCGGCATCGTTTGGTGGCTAACCTTGATTTCCGTTTTGGTTCAGGGAAAGCCTATGATGGCCCACGAATTGCGGGTCTCCCCATCATGGAAGGCATAGGATTCAACTTCGTGGCCAATGCAATTTCCGGAACACCCTATTCACGTCAAACCATTGTAACCCCAGACGGTGATGTTGCGGGTGGATTGACGGGTAGAACCACGCTCAAGGGTGGAATCAACGGTTCTCGTTTGCCATGGCAGTTCCGTATGAATTTCAGGGTTGACAAGGATTTCAGTTTTGCAATGGGCCGTAAGGCGGATGGAAAACCGAAGGAAGCTTCCATCAATGTGTTTCTTCAAGTGGTTAACCTCTTCGACAACCGTAACGTAATCGGAGTTTACCAATTCACGGGCGACCCTGAAGATGATGGATACCTAACTTCCAATCTGGGTGCCCAGCAATTAGCATCGGTGATCAACAGACAGGCTTTTTATGATCTATATCGTGCATCCATGGCGGATCCAGGTAATTTCTCTTTACCCCGTCGAACAAGATTGGGCGTGCGCCTGAATTTCTAATCTCATTATTTACGTAGAACAGTTCTATTCCCCGAAATTATTCCTTTATGAAGCGTTTACTTTTTATTGTTTGGTTAGGTGCCATTGCTCTGAGTGCCCATGCCAGGGAGGCTTTGAATGTTCCAGCTCGTTCCGATGGAGAGGCCAGGAAATTTATTGCTAGAGTCGCAGCGACTTGTAACCCACCTGCCTCCAGGGTTAACCTGGATATCAACAATGTTAGGGCGATGATCCTACGTGGTAACGATTATTGGTGGGATCAAGGGGGAAGTGGGAATGCACGCTATGAAATTCCCAAATTGGAGGACCCTACGGCACCCAAAAAACATTCCTTGTTTGCGGGTTCGGTTTGGGTCGGGGGAATCGATGCCAATGGATTGCTTAAAATTGCTGCCCAGACCTACAGGCAGGCCACCGTCTTGGGTGCAGGCTGGTGGGCCGGTCCCTTATCCTTGGTTGACGCGACCATTACCAATGATCAATGTAAAATTTGGGATAAACATTGGAAGCTTAACCGTCGACAAATTCAAGACCATATCACAGCGATCTCCACGGCAGACCCGAATTATGTAATTCCGCAAGTGATCCGGGAATGGCCCGTTTCGGGGGATTTGACGGCAGGTCAAGACCCGAATATGGCTCCATACGTCGACGCTGACGGCAACGGCACCTATTCACCCGATGGGGGGGATTATCCTTTCATCTATGGGGACCAGAGCATTTGGTTTGTGACCAATGACAAAGGCAATACCCCCGGCTCAGGTTCCACACCGATCGGTATGGAAATTCAGACTCAAGCCTTTGGATATCAATCCAATGATGAGCTGAACAATATGACTTTTTATTACAACAAAATCATCAATCGTTCAACTATCCGATTGGATTCTTGTTTTATGGCCCAATGGGTAGATCCAGATTTGGGTAACTACACCGACGACTTTGTGGGCTGTGATGTACCAAGAGGGTTGGGGATTTGTTACAACGGGGATGATGATGACGAAGGGATTCAGGGATACGGAGCCAACCCTCCTTCGGTGGGCATTGACTTTTTTGAAGGCCCATTCGCAGATCCGAACGATGGCGTGGATAATGACCGCGATTGCACGGTGGATGAATTTGTGGCAGGCGGTTGCGATCCTGAGCCCAGAACAGAACGGATCATCATGGCCAAATTCCTGTATTTCAACAACGATGGTCAACCGAACGGAAATCCGACCACCGCTGAAAATGCGTACAATTACATGGTAGGACGTTGGAGAGACAACACCAGAATGGTATATGGGGGCAACGGTTATCCCGGTTCCGGTGGAGCGGTTCCCTCCATCAACAGCGGACTCATGTTTCCTGGAGCAACTGACCGTCAATACGGCTGGGGTGTAGGTGGATCTTGCCAAAACCCCATCGCGACGCCTTTTGACTGGAGTGAATTCGCCCCTGGGCCTGGAGCAAATCCCAATGTACCGGCCGACCGACGCTTTGTCCAATCAGCAGGCCCCTTTACCTTACAGCCAGGAGCCGTAAATTATGTGACCATCGGCGTCGTATGGGCAAGGGCTTCATCGGGCGGTGCCCGCGGATCGTTCAACTTGTTGTTGAAGGCCGACTCCAAGTCGCAAGCCCTCTTCGACAATTGTTTTAAAACGATCGATGGCCCTGATGCCCCCGATGTGGATATCACAGAGCTTGATCAAGAATTGATCCTGACATTCTCTTATTTACCCACCAGCAACAACTACAGATTGGGCTACAGAGAACTTGATCCTGTCATTAAGGCCCTTAACGAGAATCGTCCTCCCGGGACACCGGCCTACGATTCAGTGTATCGTTTTGAAGGCTTCAAGGTGTACCAGTTGTCGGCCTCCAATGTTTCAACGGGAGAGTTGGAAGATCAGTCCAAGGCACGATTGGTATACCAAGGGGATGTCCAAAACGGTGTAGATCGAATCATCAATTGGGAATTCGATCCAGATTTGGAACAAGCCGTACCGTACCTGGCCGTCAGCGGGGCAAACAAAGGCGTCAACATGACGCTAAAACTCACCAGAGACGCTTTTGCTGAGGGCTCGGATCAATTGGTGAATTTCAAAAAATATTATTATACCGTGATTGCTTACGGTTACAACATGTATGCACGCTACGATATTGTTACGGATACCGGCCAACAGAAACCGTACCTCCCGGGTCGTAACAACGTTCGTACTTATACCGGCATTCCACACAAAACAGCCCCTACTTTTGATGGCTTGGTGCTGAACAGCGCTTACGGTGATCAACCTCAGGTTCGGCGGATGGAAGGTACCGGTAACGGAGGTAATTTAATCGAAATCGATAGCCTTGACGTGATTCGTATTTTGGAGAATGGTTTTGTGCCGACTCCCCTTTACAAGAAGAACGCCGCTCCGATTTCTATCAAGGTAATCGATCCAACGGCCGTGCCTGACCAAGATTTACGCCTCTTTGTCTACAACGGCACTCCAGGCTCAGCGGCATCCGTTACGGATACCTCAAGGTGGTATGCGGTCGTTGGGGATACCGGTGGAACCGTCTTTGACACCATTTATTCCGATAATATTTTGAAGGAGGGCAGTGAGCAGATTTTGGGGTATTACGAAACCACGGCCATTTTCAAACGCATTGGTTTAAGCGCCACCATTCGTCAATCCAAAAATCCCGGCGATGAACCCACCAACGGAAATGGAGTTTTGTTCTCTACCTTCTCGTATGCCAATCCTCAAAACTCGTGGTTGTCTTTCCTACCGGATGATGAACGTATCGAAATTTTTGACTGGATTCGGAGTGGCACACCCCGTTCAGACTCTACGCCTACCAACCCGGCAGGGCTCATACCTCCAGGAGATCCGCAGCGATTCTTTGAAAACATTGCTGAAGATGATTGGACAGGGCAATCCTTGGGCAATGCCCAGATACGCGGGGGTACATGGACACCGATGTTGTACGCGGGTCCAGCAGCTTGGTGGCCAGGATTATGGAATTTCTTGCCAGGCACCAACGGCGTTGGCCCGTTGAATCCAGAGGTGCGTTATTCCTATTTCAAAATAGACAAATTGGCTTCTGTGGATGTGGTCATTACTCCTGATAAGTCGAAGTGGACAAGAGCCTGCGTTATCGAAACCTGTGAAGACTCGTTGCAGGCTCAAGGACGGCAACTCAGGAACCGTATTCGTGTGGCTCCTTCCGTGGACAAAGACGGAAACCCGGACGGTGATCAGCGAAATGGCTTGTCTTGGTTCCCGGGCTATGCAATCAATCTGGAAACGGGTGAACGCTTGAATATATGTTTCGGTGAGGATAGCCGTTACGCTAACATCGCAGGGCACCCTCACGGTGACATGCGTTGGAACCCAACGGATTCCTTTTTCTCGGTCAACGGTAACAATTTCCGCGTTCCTATGGGCGGCCGCCATTTCATTTACGTGATGAATTCCCGGTATGACCAAGCCGATGTGACATGGCGTCAATTGAACAAACAGGTTGGTGCGGCTTCACCCGTTAACAACCCCAAGGCCATGGTGCTTTCGGATTACAGGCTCTTCTACAACGGAGTCTTTTATACCTCTGTGCCCTTGTTACGTCCCGGCAGAACCCTTTTGGACAATGAATACCGTGCCAAAATTCGTGTTTCCAGGAAATACGCCAAGTTTGTCACCGATTCGAACGGTGTCAACCAAGGAAATCCCCATTATTTGGTCGACCTTAAAGGGATTGCTCCCCGCAAAAAGGTTTTGGATGCCGCGAAATCTGCCTTGGATTTAATCCGCGTTGTGCCGAATCCTTATTACGGGGCATCCAATTACGAAGTCAGTCAGATCGATAATCGTGTGAAAATCACCAACTTACCAATCAAGTGCACCGTGAGAATTTACACCGTGAATGGAACCTTGGTGAGGACATTGCGCAAGGATGATCCAACCGCGACTTATTTGGATTGGGATTTGTTAAATCAAAACAAAGTGCCCATTGCAAGTGGCTCTTACATTGTCCATGTGGACGCACCGGGTATTGGCGAGAAAACAGTGAAATGGTTTGGCGTCCTACGCCCCGTTGACCTTGACACGTTCTAAATCCTTGTCGTTTATTGTTTTTAACATTCGTAAAGCAGGTTTAGCCCTCAATTCCAAGCGTATGACTACTCAAAATACAGCCATTCTATCGATGCAATCCAATCTATTCAAGCTCCCTCAAAGGGCCTCAACGTGGGCGCTTTGGATCATGTTAGGGTTAGGATTAAATACACCCTTTCGCGGGATAGCCGGTAATCCGGACCGCCGAGGACAAGCAGGAGCTACGGAACTTCAGATCATGCCTTGGGCAAGGCAGGCTGGATGGTACGGCGTGAATTCAGCCAATGTGCGCGGCCTTGAAGCCGAACGTCTCAACGTGGCCGGACTTGCGTTGGGTGGCAAAACGGAGTTGTATTTCTCCAGGACGAATTGGTTGGTTGGATCCGATATTTACATGAACGCCTTCGGGATTGCCCAACGTGTTGATGAATCGAGTGTTTTGGCGCTTAGTGTCATGTCCGTGGACATGGGAACCATTGATATCACGACCGTGAACAATCCCGACGGTGGATTGGGTACCTACAAGCCTACCATCGCCAACCTGGGTTTGTCCTATGCCAAATCTTTCTCGAACCGCATTCATGGGGGTGCCACTATTCGTATTGTGACCGAGGGAACATCGGATGTCAATGCTTCCGGTGTTGCCTTTGACGCAGGAATTCAATACATTACAGGTCCAGATGACCGTATTAAATTCGGTATTTCATTGCGCAACGTGGGGACCCCCATTAGTTTTTCGGGGGATGGCCTTGCTGCACGCGGTGTTATGCAGGGAAGCACTGTTCCCTTGACCCTTTCGCAGCGTTCTCAGACCCTGGAGATGCCATCCTTGATGAACATAGGGGCTTCTTACGATTTCTATTTGGACGAGAATAAAACGAATCGCCTCACGGTGGCAGGTAATTTTACCTCCAACTCATTTACCAACGATCAGTATGGATTTGGGGCAGAATATGCCTTTGGTAAAATGTTTGCCGCCCGTGCGGGTTATCAATTTGAAGATGCAGGGTCGGATCCTGAATTTACCCAGAATGTTTATTCAGGACTGAGTCTTGGTGCGAGTGTGGATGCGCCTTTTGCAGGTTCTAACTTCGGATTCGATTACGCATATCGTGCGACCAGTCCATTTGGCGGAACACACCTAATTGGCGTTCGTTACGGACTTTAATTTTCTAAGAATTTCTCATAACGCCCCTTTATGGGGCGTTCTTTATTGAAAGGCCATGAGTAACACGATTTCATATTTTACCAAGGATGGATTTGAGAAGCTGAAAGAAGAATTGCATCAGCTCAAAACCAAAGGGCGTGCCGATATGGCGAAGCAAATTCAAGAGGCAAGGGATAAGGGGGATTTGTCGGAGAATGCGGAGTACGATGCCGCCAAGGACGCTCAGGGCATGCTCGAAATGCAAATTGCGCGCTTAGAGCAAACCTTGGCGACTGCGAGGGTCATGGATGAATCTCAAATTGATTTGAGCAAAGTTCAACCCTTGACCACCGTCAGAATCAAGAATTTGGCCAACGGAATGGAAATGAAATACACCTTGGTCGCCGAAAAGGAAGCAGATTTTAAGGCAGGTAAAATATCGGTGGGTTCTCCCATTGGTAAAGGTTTGGTAGGACTGAAGGTGGGTGATGTCGCCGAAATCCAGGTACCTTCGGGCCTAATGAGGCTGGAAATCCTCGAGATCACACTCTCTTAATCGAGGTCAGCATGCAGGGTTTGTTCATGCGCATTGTGAAAGGTGAAATCCCTGCGCACAAGATCTTGGAAAATGATTTGGTATTGGCGTTTTTGGATATATTTCCATTGGTGCCCGGGCATACTTTGGTGATCCCCAAGTTGGAGGTGGACTCTATTTACGACCTGGATGAGGCTCATTACCATGCCTTGTGGGAAATGACTCGTAACATTGCTCCTGCAATCAAGAAGGCTTTTCCCTGTCTCAAGGTTGGCATCGCCGTTATTGGTTTGGAAGTACCGCATGCCCATGTTCATTTGGTTCCCTTGCAAAATGTTGCAGATTTGAATTTTGCCCGCCCCAAGCTAAAGCCGGATCAAGCTGAATTAGAGCGTAATGCGGGATTAATCCGAAGCTTGCTTTAGGCAATGGCCATCAAAGTTGCCTGCCAGGGTTGGTTCTAAGGAATTGTGTCCAGGCCTCGGATTTTTTGGATCGTGTAGAACGGGTTTTCGTGCGTTTTGGGATAGATTCTACGGACTTGGGATAGGGTTGGTGGCGAAGAAAATGGCAATAGGCGACCCCCAACGCATCGGTTGCGTCCAAAGACAAGTCGGAAACGTTGGTTTGTAACAGTGTATGCAGCATCGCGGCAACTTGTTGTTTGGAGGCGTTGCCGTTACCGGTGACGGCTTGTTTCACTTTTTTGGGAAAGTATTCAAAAACAGGAATTTCTTGGCTAAGTGCAGCAGCAATGGCGGCCCCTTGGGCGCGTCCGAGTTTGAGCAAAGACTGCACATTGAGTGCAAAGAACGGGGCCTCTATGGCCAATTCATCGGGTTTGAATTCGTGGATGAGTTCCTGGGTTTTTTGAAAAATTTGGCTTAATCGTAGTAAATGTGAATCGGTAGCCTTCATGCGAAGATGTCCAGCTTGGAGCATTCGGACGAGCGGGCCGCTTGTTTGCAAAATCCCAAAGCCCATATGGATCGTGCCAGGGTCTATGCCCAAGATGATTTTGTCAACGGGTCTGGCAATGGAGCTCAAGGGATACTTAAATTGCAGGGGATGACCAAAAGTACGCTTAAACCTGCTTGGACTTCGGCATGGGAAAGCCGCTTTGTGCGTGTTTTGGAACATAAACTATGGGGTCTAGGATTGCGCTTACTCCCTTGGGTTGGATTGGCCTTTTTGCTTTGGCAGGTGCGTCAGCGATTGGGGGATCTAACCGTTTATTCATGGGAAAAAAGCCTTTGGAAGGATATTGGACTCTTGCCCAAAGGTGAATTTTGGATTCAATTTTGGGTTCTTTGGATAGGTATCCCCGCGTTGTCCCTATGGGTGGATTCCCTTAAGTGGATTATTTTGATGCATCCTCTGACGCATTGGAGAGCCGCAATGAAAATGGCATGGCGTCAATGCCCTCAGGTGGCTTACAGCATGTTGGGATCGATCGCGATACCCGGACGGCTTAGCGAATTCGCAGGGCGCTGTCGCTTTTACCCCGTGGAGCAGCATCCTAGGGTGATGGCTTCCACGTTGATGGCCTCATCAACCCAATGGGTTTGGGTTTTGGCATTGCCGGCGATCTGGATCTTGGTTTTTTCGACGTTCTCTTCTGACCTTTTCTCCGTTGGCGCATCTTCGAAGGCCTTTCTTCATGGTTTACCCGAGGAACTGGGGCAAGGGTTAAGCCATTCTGGGTGGGGATTGGCCTTGTTGGCCATGGCCGCTGTAGCCGTAACGGTATGGTGGAGAATTTACAGGCGTTTGCAAGGGCAAGGCTGGTCAACTCGCTCTTTCCTACAGACCTACCTCTGGTCGTTGATTCGCTACGGGTTGTTGGTATTACAGTGGGTGTTGTGGTTAGCCATGGCGGGATTAGCCATCAATCCATGGCTACTGCTGGGTGTAGTCGGCGCGATGCTTGCCTTGCAGTGGTTTATGCCTTTGGGTTTGTTCATGGATTTGGGTTTTAAGGGCGCGCTGTCCTTTTGGATCTGGGGTAGTGTTCTGGTCAATCCAGTGGATGCCTTGTGGATTCCATTGATAATATGGATCACGAATTTGGCGGTACCCGCTCTGTTGGGAGGACTGTGGTGGTGGACGATTGGCCATAAATCCAAGGTGTTATGATCATGATGTGGGGGATCTTGATCTCCGTTTTGATGGGCCTCTATGGTTTGATGATCCTACGGTTTATGCGTGGTTGGCGATTGTTTTCCCAAGGCCCTTCGTTGCAGATTAGCTCAAGGATGGACCATGAGAAGCCGGGCCTTCTTTTGACGGTGGTGGTGGCTGCGCGCAATGAGGCCCTGCGGATGAGGCCCTTGTTGGATGCTCTAGCGGCGCAAGATTTTGGATTAACGTACAAGGGGCGTTGGGAAGTGGTCTGGGTGGATGATGAGTCCACGGATGGGTCTGCGGAGCTTGTGGAGGATTTTGCGATAGAGCATCCTGATTTGTTATGGCGGGTGTTGCGGCGGGACGGCTCGGATTCTTATCCATCGCATAAGAAAGGCGCGGTGGCGATGGGAATTGCGGCAGCCCAAGGCGAATGGATTATGGTTACGGATGCTGATTGTGTTCCGGGACTTGGTTGGTGCAGCGCCATGACCGCAGCGTTGGCAGGGAATCCTACTGTAGAATTTGTTGCGGGACCGGTACGCTTAGCCCCTTGTGGATCACTTTGGCAAAAAAGTCAGGCTGTAGAATTCATGAGCCTGAATGCAATTGCCGCTTCCTCCATAGCCTTGGGTCAGCCCATTATTTCCAACGGGGGGAATATGGCCTTTCGACGCAGTACGGTTCTTGCCTTGAATCCGTATGCCGATAACATGAATCACCCTGGGGGTGATGATGATTTGTTGATGCACCGAATCGTATTGGCCTTCGGTCCTGCTGCGGTGGTCTTCTGTTCAGACCCACGGGCCATGGTGGATACCCCGCCGGTGGGTGCCTTACGCAAATTTCTCCAACAACGTATTCGTTGGGTTTCCAAACAAAGCGCATACCCGGATCCATGGGTTAGCGGTATACTCAAGGCCGTTTGGTTGATGCAGGCCCTGATAGCGGTGGGTCTTCTGGCCAGTTTCCGGGGAGGGAGTGGCCTGGTTATCTCTTGGATTTGCCTTGGGGCTTGGTGCATCAAAGGCTGGCTGGATGGAATTTTTACACGAAGGGCCGCCGGGTTTTATAGGATCAGGGCAGATTGGAGCCTGTTGGTCTTGACCCAGTTGTGGTATTTGCCGTACACCCTGTATGCGGGGTTCATGGGGTACAGGGGTCAATTTGAATGGAAAGGCAGAGCCTACAAGACATGAAGCGTACATTGCAGGGATGAAAAAGCGATATGGACAACCATGGGCCATGACTTTGAGCGGGATTTATCTCCTGCTGTGTTTGGTGTTCGCATGGGTTGGGGTTGATTTTTTGCCAGATTCCACCTTGTATGCGAATCAGCAAAACCCCGATGCAGCGGCTATGCCCATGTTCAGCCAAGGGGTAACCAACCATTGGCTTGGAACGGATTCCATGGGGAGGGATTTATGGAGCCGCTTGGTCTGGGGTATTCGTGTTTCGATGGGTACGGGCTTGGTGGCCATGGCGCTTTCGATTGCTCTGGGGACTATAGTAGGCCTTGCGGCAGGCTATTACCGATCTTGGGTGGACCGGGTTCTCTCGTGGTTCATGCAGGTTTTGTGGTCTCTGCCATCGGTGATGTTGGTATTGGCCTTTTCGCTTGCTTTGGGCAAAGGTTGGTGGCAAGTTATGCTAGCCATTGGGCTGACCATGTGGGTGGACGTGGCCCGAATGGTGCGTGGCCAAGTGATGGCGCTCAGGGAAAGGGAGTTCATGCTTGCCGCCCGGATGCTGGGTTTATCCGATTGGAACCAAATGTTCAAGCAGCTGCTACCCAATTTGTACAAGCCGTTGATGGTGATGGCATCCTCCGTCTTTGGTTCAGCCATTTTGTTGGAATCAGGATTGGGTTTTCTGGGGTTAGGCGTACAGCCCCCCGTCCCATCCCTCGGCATGATGCTCAAAGAGCATGTTCCTTACCTTTTGATGGGCTCCCCTCATTTGGCTTTGGCGCCGGGTTTGCTCATATTCAGTCTTGTGTTTGGATTCAATATCTTGGGGGCGGCTTTATCGTCCTATTGGGATACGCCTCGTTGATCGGAGGGGTAACGCGCATCCATTGCGGTAATCAATCCAAGGCTTGACCAAAACAGCAAGGCTGTTTTGTCCATATCCAAATAATTGTTAAGAAAACCATGGGTATAGTAGGTCACCAAACCCAGCATGGCGCAGAGGAGAAGGAGGCGGTCTCGTTGCTGATTCGGCTCTTTGAGCCTGTACCATAACGACATACCACGCTGAAGGGAGGCAAGGAGAATGCCCACAAAACAAAGAAAACCGGGAATCCCGGATTCGACCAAAGGGCCAAAATACTCCGAATGAATACCCCCCACATCGGCATTGTTGGTGCTTATAATGGTTTTTTCATAGGGATTTTGGAAGGGGGCGTATTCCATCATGTAGGTTCCGGGTCCCCATCCCAGCCATGGCCTTTCCGAAAACATCCGTAATCCGGAAGCCCAACGGTTGAGCCTTTCGAGATTGGAGGCATCGCTGCGCACGTTGGAGATGGATTCCAAATGTTTGTCAAGTCGATCTTGCGAATCGGTTTTGTTCCGCATCAGGTACATGAGCAAAGGGCCGCTGTTCAAGGCGATCAGGGTACTGACAATGACCGCCAGCAACATCAACCATCGAAACTGAATCTTAATCCGTAACAATACATAAAAGGCGAGGGCCGCCGCAAGGCTTACCCAGGCCGCGCGGGTATAACTCATGATCACCGCGATGACCAAGACCACAAGCAGAGCCAAAAGGAGCGGACGAATCCAGACCAGACGGAGGAAGACCTGGGGACGAACGAGGTGTAAGGTCACCAAGGGGATCAAGAAGCCCAGCATCGCCCCATAAATTCCATGATTGATCACAAAGGGTTCCGATGCCCAATAGCTCGCTTCTTTGGTAAATCCATCCTCTGCATGGTGCCACAGGCTCCACACGGCCACAAAGGTGAGCGGTAAGAGATAGAGCCACCAGAAGCGCAGCGCACGATCGCCTACCCGAAAAAGCATGATCGCCCCGAAATAGCAAGGGATGATTTTCCAGGCATTGGAAAGGACAAATTTGAACGAAACCAAGGGTTGTGAAGAGGCCGGAATGATATAGACCATCCACAACATCCACAAAAGGATGCATACCGTGATGGGGTTTCGTAGAATCACCAATGAAGGGGGTTCAAGGAGTATCCAACGTGCAAGCAAGGCCCCACTGATCAGAATCATCAAGGGGTCCGTGGGTATTTGAATGGCAAAACCCAGGGAAGGGTCGTCAATCAGAACGCTCAGAGGAGTGAGCATGGACAACACGTAGAGTGCCCAATCCATTCGGTACACCACAAGCACCACCAATCCCAACCCAAAGGGCAATAGCAAAACCCACCATTGTTCAGCATACAGGCCTACGGCCAAAGCCAAGGCCCAAACAACGCCCACGATGGCCGTGATGAGCAGCGGGGTCTTTCCCGCATTGTGCAAAAGGCCTGGATCCGGATTCTTCAACGATAGCAAGGATGGGTCAACCGCGAAATGCCCGAATATTCTGCAGAACAACCATGGACAAAGCGGCAAGCAGCAAGGATCCTGTGCCGGAGAGAACCACCACCAGCCATCGGATAGGGTACACCTTCTTTTCGGCGGGTCTGGCTGAATTCACCAGGAACTTGACCGGCAAGACCTCTTCGAGGTCCACTCTTGAACGGTCGTAACGCATTCTGATTTTGACCAATTCTTCATTTTCCTTTTCGAGCTGTTCTTTGACCGAATTGTAGGCCCCGCCGTAGCGCTCAAGGCTTTTCAATTGGCGATTCAAATCCAGGAGCGAGGCCTCGCTGCCCTTCAGGCGGGCCATATTGTTGATAATCGCGGTATCGCTTTCGGGGACTTTAAGTTGTCGAAGGATATTCAATTTACCTTGAGCCTCCGCTTTGGCGGACGAGGATTGTACTTGCAGCTCGGTAAGATGATCCGTCTGCAAATCATAATCAAAAATGCCTTGGGAACGAAAGAAATTCAACGAATCGTTCAGGCGTTCAATCCATGACTTTTTTGATTCATATTGTGTTTGAACAATTTCAAAAGACTTCTCTGCTTGTTCGCGTTGAATTTTGTTTTTGGTGAGGTCCAGCAGGGAGGCGATGGTATTGGCAATATCGGCCGCCATTTGAGGGTCCTTGTCACGAACAGTGATTTCAACGGACATGTATTCGGTTCTTTTGAACTGAATAAGCTTATCGTATTTCTTGTTCAAACGGGTGTATCGAAAGGTCGCGTCTTTGGGGATTTCATAATGCTCCATGAGACGAAAGCGGCGAATCACACTGTCCCTGATTTCATCGGAATACAAAATTTGAATGAGTTGATCGCTTTGCTCTTCGGCCCCAAATTCCATTACATCGGTTTTGTCCGATGGGTTATCCGAAAGCAGGGCCTTGGAAATGGAATTCACAGTGGCCGGATAGAAGACCACCTTGGACTCATAAAGTGGCGTAATAAACCAGGAGGAGGAGAAAACAATGC
>Ga0214921_10005209_pt1 | contig 18512 bp, 19 predicted proteins | sample LL1505_MetaG_FD_177992 | JGI IMG/M metagenome (GOLD analysis project Ga0214921, IMG submission 177992) | Freshwater microbial communities from Lake Lanier, Atlanta, Georgia, United States - LL-1505 | ecosystem: Environmental > Aquatic > Freshwater > Lake | place: USA: Georgia | collected... | reverse complement strand
CACATCTGAGCTTCTGGGCGTACTGGACGCGCTCGGTGTCGGTGGTCGGGATACATCTGTTGCAGTGGCGTCTGTGGTGCGTGAGTGGGTCTCGCGGTCCCAGGCTCAGTGGCGCGACCTCCTCAAGGCCCGTCGCGAAGCGCTCCAGCGGCTGCTGGATGAAGAGCAGGACCGTGTCTATCAGTCGGTGACCGGTGCAGATTCACCGCTGTGGCCTGCCCTCCTCGTTGCAGAGCCCCTCAAGGAAATCGTAGAAGATATCCGTCGCCGCAATCCGGCTATCGCGGAGGCACCGACTCTGATGTCGGCCGCACTGACACAGGAGGCCCAGGGTGATGCCGCCCCGCTGGTGTGGACCACTATCGCGAAGCTCGATAACCGGCCCATTGGACTCGATGAGGAAACGGCCGCTGCCGCACTGACGGCCTCTCGGTCCTACACACTCCGTCGCAGGGCGCTACGGGATGTGGCCCTTCTGCGGATGCGCGCCGAGCCCGAAATCAACCCCTGCCAGCACGTCAAGACACTGGAGGCGATTCGGAATCTGCCCGATGTACTCCAGCGCTCACGTCTGCTCCGCGAGTTCATTGAGGAATACCAGGGTGGGCGCAAGGGCGAATGGCTGACCTGTACGCTGTGTCAGCAGGAAGCCGTCTGCTATCACGAACTCATGGAGCTGGAGGCGCTCGCTCAGCCCGCCCGCATGGAGGCCATCCAGAAGCAGATTCTCATCCGTTTCGGCGGAGAGCGCTTTGGTCGCTCCATTATCTGTAAGAACTGTGGGCAGGGGCTCCAAGAGCTGGATTACGATGAGCATGTGGAGTTCGATGATGACGGTCGCCCGATAACTGGTGGGTCTGTTCTGACCGATGAGCAGCTGGAGGATGCTGAAGAGACCGCGTGGACACAGGGAACCGCCTCATTGGTTGCGGCCCCTGTTTCCTTCAGCACCGTGAGCAAGCGGGAGATTGCCGCGGCTCTCCAGTCGCTTGCGGGTCTCGCAGGTGTCATCCTAACACCTACCGTACGGGAGCGCATCGTTAATTATGCCGATATCTACGTAGCCGCCCGTACGCCGCCCCAGGCCGACTATGAGAAGATGAAGCTGAAGAAGATTGACCTTCCACCCTATGTTGCACTTGTGGACCAGATTCGCGTGTCGGCTCTGATGGCGTTGCTGGGTATTGAGTTGGAGATTGCTGACCCGCCACTGGTTGTATCTACCCCTTACAATGTCTGCCCCTTCGCACGGGGCGGCTGGCCCATGAATCCGGCGGCGGGACCAGAGGAGAACGGTGCCATTAAGTATGTTGCCTGTGTTGCGGCCTCCTTCCAGCGCGATGAGGCTCCCTGGCGGCACATGAAGTGGGGCGGTAAGACAGAGCTCAAGTCTCGCGCCAAGGAGGCTCTGAGTATCGCTTGGAGCGCCTGTATGGTTATTGACGGCTCGGACCCGAAACTCAAGACGCTGCTGTCGATAACACCCGAGATTCGGTCCGCCATAAACAGGGCGCGGGCTGACACAGAGGCCCAGATACGGAATGCCATGATTAGCCACACGGACCAGCTGCCGATAGGATTCCGACCGGAGCCGTTTCCTGTGGCAACGGCGCGTCCTGGACTGGAGCGCGACCCTCTTCCTGCGGCGGAGGCGGCGGTAGCGGACGGTCATGCCGCCAGTGCGGATGTTATTGGGGCGGTGGCAGCGGCGGTTCGTACGCAGGCGGCAGCGGTGGTGTCAGAGCTCCATGAAGCTGCACGGGCAGCAATTGCGGCTCTTCCCCAGAAACCGACGAACATGACGGATTTCGTCTGCTGCTCAACACCGATTCGGGAAGTGGAGGCGGGTGCTCTGCTGGGTGTACCGGAGAGTCGCCCTCTGGTAGCGGCCCGAGACCTGCTGCGGGGCGCCATTCCGACTGCGGTGAATGCGGGAACCCATCTGTGGCAGGACTTCGAGCCGCCGGTCGCCGCTCCTGTGGAGCAGAAGCTGGATGAGGGCGCCTTCTTCAAGCTGTTCCTCAAGTACTGCTACATCGGTCCCCAGGTCGGTGAGGCACATGAATTCAGTGTTGGCAATGTCTGTCGTCAGTGCGGTCTGGCACTCGGAAAACCCATGGACCTTGTCGATTTCGGTAAGGAGGGGGCCGCGATTCTGGCGGGGCAGCAGGGAGACCTCCGTGTTGAGACGACCGCGGCGGCCTTTGAGGCGCTGTCCGAAGCGGTGCGGCGTCGGCGTATTCTGCCGGCAGTGGAGCGCGTTGTAGTGCCTACATGGATGGAAGGTCTCCAGAGTCTAACACGCCTCCTGACAGATTCCGTGTCGCCCAGTCTGAAGAGTGTTGGCGCAGCACTGACACAGGTGTTGGATGCGATGTCAGATGAGCGGGCCGTTGCAACGGCTCAGACGGACGACCTGGCCCGTATTGCTATCTGGGAGCCGCTGACGACTCTGTACGATGCGATACGCGACGGTGTTGTGGAGCGGATAGGGCCGCTGGTTCCGACGGCAGCAGGACGACTGGGTGAAGCCCGTGCGCGTGAAGCCGCTAATGCGATGGCGACATTCAATGCGATGACGGAGGACCCTTTCCTGGAGGGGCCGCGCACAGTACAGGAATACTGGTGCGCAAAGACACAGGCAACTGCGTCGGGTTATCGTATAGAAGAAGCCGATGCCGGTCGGTGGTTCAAGAAGTCGCGTCGTAGCGATGCGCACCTTGACCGAATTGACAAGATTGTGGCCGATAATTCGTCATGGTACGCACAGGAGGCAACACTCCCAGGAACCGCGCGCCAGGTTATTGGTCGCATTGGAACAACGCTGGGGCCGGTCATAGCGGCCTGGATTGGCAGTGTGCGACCTGGGACAGGAGCCGTGTGGGGTACTCTGGATGCACAGATACTCCTCCGGTCGATAATCATGGCGGTTTGGCGCGATGCAACGTATGCGGTTTCCTGGATTTATGATGCAGAGAGCATAACCGGCGATGCTGTACGGGAAACAACGGCGGCAACGGTTGCGGATTGGACGCGGGCGCTGATGGTCCATGTGAAACAACAATTCATCCGCTTTTCCAAGGAGCGGGTTCAGCAGGTACTCCAGCAACGGGCAGAGGTAGAGCGCACAGCCGTCGTAAATGAGATTCTGGGACAGGCGGATGACGACCTGCGTGCAGCGGAATTCCTGAAGAAGACATACCGGATTGGACGCTGGGCGTTGGGTAAGAACCTGCGGGCGTATGATGGGAATCTGCTGGATGCGGAAGTGGAGCAGCGTCGGGCGCAGGGTGTTGTGGAGACAGCAATTGACCCGGTGCTGCTGGAGAGCCAGGTGTTGGCAGCGGCTGCTGCCGCACCTCCCCCAGAAGATGGATATGACTTCAATCAGGGCGCGGCGGGAGATGATTATTGAGTCGTAGACTCCTAATAATCGTTAACCGTCAGAGATGGGGACGATTATTGAACACAGCAGGGCCGTGTTCCTAATAATTGGCAGCTGTCAGATGATTATTAAATATTAGAAGGGTCCCAGTGTATTATAGACTAATTAGTAATTCTATTTAGTCTATAATGATACGGATATCGTTATTATTTACATTATCTGAACACACTTATCTTTACTAATTTTAATATTACAATAGTTTTTAGACTCTTTCCCTGCTTTTTTAACGGGACGTCTAAATAAATTAGTATTCGCACATATACTAGTATGATTCACATAATATATATTGGTAATATGAGTAGGAGTATATGTAAATAAATAATAATCTAAACCGCTCGTATTTTTATGGCATTCAAATACACCAGGGAATCTTCCACAAAGAATTTCACATGTCCCTTTTTTGGGTTTGATATGCGAGCTTAATGCACCTTTAATCTGATATTTTGTCTTACATACAGAGCATGTTAAATCAAATGCGGCTTGCATTCGTTTCGCTTTAATCCAATCTTTACTACCGCATTGTCTGCAAGGGAGATACTTTTCAGCAAATATTTCACATGCTTCACCTCTAAGCATAGCCAAATGACTTTTTGGAGAATCGCGTCGTGCTATTTCAATAAATGGTGTTATTGGGATATGCTCCGTAAACGTTATACTGTTAAGTAGTGTGCGTTCGGTGCCAGTACCTGCACCACCTACTGCGGCAGTACCTGCACCACCTACTGCGGCAGTACCTGCACCACCTACTGCGGCAGTACCTGCACCACCTACATCAGGAGTGTCTGGCGTAATTTGACCCATACCCCCTTCTGTCATATTCGTGCGAGCATTGGATATAATACGGGCATGTGATTCTGTATTTAAAACTGGAGAACGTGATAATTTCCGTGTTGCATTCCTTTGTTTGGTACGTAAGCGGTATGTTCTAGCCCTTTCTTTTGCTTTTGCCAATATCTTGTCAGGGCCATTTGGCATTTCTAGTACATTCGTTGAATAAGGGAACTTGACTTTTTTTGGTGATTCCATTTATGTTATATTGCTATAATTTTTCTTATCGTAAAAGCGCTACAAAGTTTTTCTTGCGGGGCTAACAGAGATGGAAATACTGTGGCTGGCCATTGTGTTTTACAGCGTTGGATTAGCAGCGCTTCTGCATTTCCGCCCGGCTCTGATGTTTAATGAGAATGGCACCTGGAAGGAGTTCGGTTACAATCGTGCGCCAGCCTCCCGCTACACCATCTTCCCGGTTTGGCTCTTCGCCATTTCCTGGGCGATTGTCAGCTACACGGTCGCCGCGGCGATTGTCTGGGCATGGCGTCTATCGCCTGCATTAGCCATGGCTTCTACCGCGGGTCTAATGGCATCGAACCGGTCTGTTCGATTTGCGGAGCCGCTACATGAGATGGATGTGGCGGAAGATGATTATGAGGAAGATGCCGATATGATGCCAGTGTCGTCTATTCCTACTGAAACTATCCGGATGCGCCCATCGTCCAAGCGGATTGAGACACCGGCCCGTCAACCGCGCATGGGCTACTACGTCCTAGACCCCGCCTCTGAGAAGAGTGGTCTCCGACGCTATATCTATTATGGAGCGGCACCGCCAGCCGATGTTGTTGTTCAAGGGTCATCTGTCTAGACAGAGCACTGACTCGTCCACTGTGCCCCCAGGGCCATTCCATAGGCTCCGGCGAAAGCCGCCAAGTAGCTCGCCGCCACGCGCGCTTCTTGGAAAGTCTGGACCGCATAGTCCTCTGCTGGAAGAGAGCCAACACCTTCTCCGGCCAGTGGTGTGGGAACTTCGGGTGCAACCGTTGTGCTACCACCCAGCTCATGGATCCGAGTTGCCGCCGCCTTCAGTGTCTCTTCGGCTTCGATACGCGCCGGAATCGCCAGATAGCGATGCGGCATGACCATCTGCGACACAACTAGACGCAGAGGCTCTATGAAGTAGGGGAGAGCCGACATGACGACGGCTAGAGCAGCACTGACACCAGCACCCTTGAGAATACCGCTCACATTCTTGACGCCGGAGCATGTCAGTTGATGGAGAACTGTTAGGAGTCCGCCGTTAATAATAAAAGAGCCGCCTGCCATGACCCCTGCAAAGACAATGTAGAAGGCGGCACCTTTGAAGGGAGTCGCAATAGTGGCGGCAATGAAAACCAGGGCACCGTGAAGCAGAAAGGATGCTACCGCCTCTCCATAAAGCGTGTACATATCCATCGCCATCTTAACGTCGCTGTCTGCCTGCTAATGACCCTTATTAACTTTCTGTGAGTTTCACCGAAAACTTAATTGCATGACACTAACAGAGATGGCTGAGCCGAAGAAAGTAGGGGGTGGACGGCGTACGGTTAACCCCAAAGACGTCATAACTCTTCGCGATTGGGTTGCCCGTTGGCCGGGCACTGCGAACCTGGCATTCCACCCGGAAAGGCGGAATCCGATTGTCTACAGTGTGGGGGCGCCTCCGACGGAAGTCAAGGAGATTCCGTGGAAACGGGAGGCCGACACTCTCACAGTGCTAACACAGCGTGAAAGTTTCGGAACGGGTGCAGTGGCCGCGGCGGAGCGGCGGCTGGGGAAGTATCGGGAGCAGCGGGCGGCAATGGCGGTCGCGGCAACAGACCAGCTGCGCATGGCAGAGGCTGCCTTGTTGGAGGCATGGCATGCCTATCATGCTGCATCAGGCAGTACTGGTGGACGGGGGGCTCTAATGCGGGATGTGCTTGTTGCGGAGAAGACTCTGCGTGAGTTGGAGGCAGCACTGGGAGCGCGAATGGCAACGGAGAGGAAGATTGTCGAAGAAGAGAATGGCTACATATCTGTGCAGGTGCCGGTTATGCCCCGGGCTCTGCGCGGCATGGATATAACAGAGGTGGAGTGAAGGTATATTCTCTCAGGCTCACTGCAACGGAAACACTATTAACTAGTGTTAATAGTATCAACTCTCCAGTGTAATCTGGAGAGGGAACGCCTCTCGCGATGCGAGAGGCATCAACGTTGCTGTCCTACTGCAACGGAAACACTATTAACTAGTGTTAATAGTATCAACTCTCCAGTGTAATCTGGAGAAGAAACGCCTCTCGCGATGCGAGAGGCATCAACGTTGCTGTCCTACTGCAACGGAAACACCGTTATCCTGTCCTGATTCTTATCGCAATCAACTGTGTCGGCATGGTATTTGAAACATACACCATTCCGGTCCTGATATGTTATTTTACCCGCATTGTCCAGCGTCGGGTACTTGTAGATGATGGTCGGTGTCGGCTTCAACGTGTAAACAAAGAACATTCCGAAGAAGAGTCCGAGTAAGAGTGGCATCAGCTGGATGTGATTGAAGAACTTCATCAACGCCTCTATTCTTTCAAAGTAAATATATCGGCCAGGGTCTTTTCGATAAAAACAATAGAGGCATGGTATCTTATTGGGCAATTATGGAAGAGCCATGGTTGGCGGCGATTATCAGTTTCCTGATTGGTTTCGGGATTGCAGCGATGTTCCGCCCGCTCTGTAATGGCGCGGAGTGTATCGTGGTAAATGGACCTCCCGTAAAAGAGGTTATTAACAAGGTGTACCAGATGGGGGCAAAGTGCGTGGAGTTTACAACAGAGGTAGTGGATTGCCCGGCGGCTGGAGAGGTTGTCAAGACGGTACAAAGGATTGCTTCGTAGCAATCCGGGCACATATGCGTCCTAAAGCGCCCGATAAACCCGCCGCGGCCAACAGACAACCCCGACAACGATGCCGCAGTCCACTCCCCTTGACCAGTTAGGTGGCGGCGGGGACCCCGCTGCCGCCGGAGCAATGGCCGATGAGGAGCGTGTAAAGCGCATTCTGGCCGAGATGAACGCGGAAAACAGCATAACTCCGCCACCGCAGGTTGGTGGGTTCGGCGCACCCCCGGCAGTCATAACTGAGCCTCCCCTGGCGATTAGCACCGGGCAGATTCGGATGGACCCCGGCACCGCCCGTGCGCATGTGATCGGCAACGCGGCTCCCAGCATGGCGGACTTCCAGGCAATGTTTGCCCAGACAAATCCCTCCATTGCGCCCTACCATGGCCCGGTTGCGAATCCGCCGGGGCCGGTCATCTCGAGCGGCCCGAAGGAGCGCACCGATTTGCGTACGGCATTCCTCCAGTGGCTGCGTGCGCCGCTGGCCGTTGGCATCATTGTCTTCCTGCTGAATCTCCCGGTCGTCACGTCGATTCTGTCGCGCTACGCAGCCTGGATGTATCTCAGCAGCGGAGAAATCTCAGTGGCCGGTCTCTTCATCAAGGCACTGTTGGCGATGGGATTCTTTGCAGCGTACCAGGGTGCGGCGGCCTTTTTTGACGGGGTCAAGTAGATGGACGCGCTCAAGAAGCTGATTAAGAACCCGAAGAGCGATGAAACGCTGGCGCTGGGTCTGGTTGCGATTGCGGCACTGTTAGCACTCGTCTGGAAGGGAGCGATCCTGCCGCTGGTCGCAGGCGTGGCTGTCTTTCTGATTGTCATTGGTCTGTATCCGAAGTCGCCACTGATTGCACTCCTGAGCGGTGCTTTTGCGATTATCTTCTTCCTGCCGCCGACCCGGTCGTCTGAAGGATTTGAGGATGCTTCTGGTTCTGCCGGAACGGAACCGGTGGTAGTGGCGGACCAGGAAGGCGACGACAAGACGGCTCCCGCCCCGGCAGATGTTATTCATTCTTCTGAAGAGCGTGCCGGTGCAGAAACCGATGCTGCTCCCCGTCAGATGGATGGATTCGACAATCCGTCTCCCATTGGCGGCAAGAAGCCTATGCTCCCTGATAATCGTGAGCGTCGGGAGCCGCTCGTGCTGGGAAAGCCTTACAAGCTGCCCTCCGAAAAGGATGATGCCGGTATTCATCTGGATGCGGGGACGACCTTCCTGAATGCATACAAGGCGCTGAAGCCTGACCAGATTTCGGCTATGACACGGGATACTCAGGAACTGCTCGCGACACAGAAGTCGCTGGTGGCGATGTTGGATTCCTTCGGCCCGATGCTGAAGGATATGAACAAGATTACGGGGTTCTTCGGTAGCTCTTAGACGTTGTCTAAGAGTAGGGTCATGAGCAATCGTTCCGGTAGCTCTTATACGTTGTCTAAGAGTAGGGTCATGAGCAATCGTTCCGACCCCTCTTAATATAGGAGATGGGTAGAGATGTGTCCTTGCTGGGTCTGGACATGGATTGTATTCGTTGCTACACTGATACTATTTGGAGTACTAGTGTGGAAACGTCGAACACTAACAAAAGAGACATTTGAGGCAACACAGCAGCCTCCGCCGGACCTCAACAAGATGCTGACCCACGTTCAGAGTATGCTTGACAAGATTGCAACGCCCGAAGTGATGGCTCACATGACCACTGTTATGAACAAGGACCCTGGAGAGCTAGCACGTCTGTATGCTGACCAACAGAAGAAACAGAAGTAGAGGGAATAGAAATCGCACGACGCAATAAGAGATGGCAAAGCGTTGTCCCCGCGGATTTGTTTGTACCGACTGGTCATCGGTTGTATTGGCAGTCGCGGTCATTGTGGCTGTTTTGGCGGCGACCTGGTTCTGGACAAAGGGACCCGGTGCGCCTGCTGCTGCGGTTGCTTCCTCAACATCAAAGGAAACGGGCCCTTCAGTTGTCGTTGTGTCAGCCCCTCCTGCTGCAGGGATGACTTACACAACACAGCAGATTCGCCCTGAGTTGTATCCCGAGCCTGTGCGCCGCCTGCCGTTTGGTCTGCCTACTATAGGCGTTCGTGGCCCCGCCGGCTCTTACGAGCAAATTGGAATTCTCACAGCGGAAGGGGGTTCCTCCTCTTCTGCGGCACCGGACCGCACGATTCTGCCGCTCTACGGCCGTGAGCTCGATGCCCGGCGCGGTAAGTGGAACTATTACACTCGGACCGATGGAACGAACCCCGTCCAGGTTCCCGTGCGCGTGCGGAATCGTGTTTGCGACGATGACACCGTTGGCTGCGATGAGGTGTATTCGGATGACAGTATCCATGTTCCGGCGCTGGGGCGGAGCTTCAAGGCGTCTGTCTATACGAAGTCGCTGTTCAGGTGATTCGTATGAATCACCAGTAGCGCCTAATTCATTAGGCTAGCGCTATCCAATAAAGTTTAGACTAGAATGTTCTCTAGTTCGTCTAATTAACTGTCGTTTTACGACTGCTAATTAGAATTTCTTGAGGATAGTTTAGTCGACAGATTTATGATAGCCACTAGCGGTTCAGATAATTGTGGAACCAGAGACCCTCAGTTCCAAATCAACGCGGTAAAGCCCTGCTACCGATTAGAGGACCCGCCACAATGGCAACATCACGACTGACATGTGCTCAGACGCCACTGGCCTGGCCTGCCACCGTAGCGACGACGGACCTGCCCGTCTGTACCGGCTGCGCTATCCGACTGGATGCACAACAGCCCGGCTCTCTCCAGGTTATGACCCGCCGTGCAGGAAATGGGGCAGGCGATGGTGTCAACGTGGATGAATCCCGCAGCAGTGTGGCCGTTGATTACCGCGGACAGCGCTACGCGCTCATGGAGGCGATATTCCACACACCCGGTCAACATGTCTTTCCGGGTCAGTCCGATGTCTATCCGGCCGAATACCATCTCCACCTCCAGACCTTTGCGGCGCCCCAACGCACTCTGACACTGATAGTTCCGGTCTCACACCGGGTCAGTGGACCTGGCGCTGACTATTTCGCTGCCATCAAGGCACAGCCCGACCCGGCGGCCACGCGCCCTACACTCCTGAGCCTGTTTGCGTCGCCCACGATTGACACAATCCAGTATCTAGCACCCGACCTCCGGGGTCGCACATCCGAAACACCCATCCCTGACGATGGGGCCACGTGTGCTCCGACAGCGATGGAGAACATGACGGCTCTGGTACTACAGCCATGCCAGATTCGGGCAACCGACCTGGAGCGTATTCCACGGGAAGGGTCGTTGTCTTCGGACCCACGGGACTTGCCGGTCCAGCCCCGCCTGAAGCCCACAGAGGCAGTCTCACGGGCAGCTCTCCTGGCGGCGGCCGTGCTGTCGCGCCCCGGTCTCCAAACAGGTGCGACCGCACTCAAGACAGCATCCGGCGCAGGCAGCACATCAGAGCTGGAGTGTTATCCGCTGGAAGTGCGCGGCGGAAAGGATGTTATTGCCGTGGATGGCAGCGGTATTCCGATTGAGACAGTGTTAGGCATCGCTGGCGGACCCTCCGATGTGTCCGGCTCTGTAGGGCTAGTCGGCGGTCTGCGGGCAGCTGTCTTTGGTCCGGCTCCCATGAATGCAGCCGATGCAGATGCGCAGATTCAAACCATTAATCGCTGGATAACAGCCTTCCTAACCTTCTTTGCTGCGCTTTTCTTCAGTGCGGCATTGTGGCTCATTCTGAGGAAGTTGATGTTCAAAGAGAATCAGGCTGCTCCTGTACTAGGAACAATCTCAGGCGTGGGATGGCTGGTTCTTGTCGTTTCGGCGATGATAGGTGCGATGAGTATGTCATAGAACAGTCCGATTTTCACCCGATGATTCAGAGAGGAAACCACTATGAATCGTCAGCAGATACTGATTGGAGTGTTATTGGTCGCAGTGATTGTCGTCTTAGTGCGGACGCTTGTGAAGGCAACCGGATGGCTGTCGGGTGGAGCGGTCGAAGGATTTGGTGAAACCAAATCCTATTTCCCGACTTTCAAGTCGGTCGAAGGCTTTGGTGCTGCCAAGGCCGTTAATACCTCTACAACCTGTCCCGTTGGCTCTACACTTTACATGTATGAAGGTGTAGCCTACTGCTGCGATGGCCGGATTGTGCGGGATGCGCCCACACTGGCCGGCTCTTGTCGTCCGGCCACATCTGCCCCGGGTGCGCGGCCGCTCTTCTGCTCTCTTGGCCCGACACGTGGAACCGTACCCAACTGCTTGGAATTCCACGCGAGTCAGATTGCTGCCGAAGGAGAGGCAACCTGCCCTCCCTCTATGCCGAATTACGTGAAGGGGCCGACCACGGAAAAGGGACGCTGCTGTGCCGGTCCAGCGAACGCAGACCAGACGGATTGCTTGACAACCGCTCCTGGTACCTTCTGCAATGCGGCCCGGGCTGCCAATGAATTTGCAGGAGGGCCGGATTCCTGTGAGTTTCAGAGAGCCAAAGAGCTAGAGGCAACGGGATGCCCGAGCGGATGGGGTGCATTTACACAGCCTGGTCAGGGAGCTCTGGCGGGTCTCACCGTATTCGGCTGCTCAGATAACAACCAGATGTGCTATTCAGCCGCAACAGCTGGGCGCCTCCAGGAGCTGGGGTACGACACGACTGGGATGAATGTCTGTCAGAGCTCCTAATTACAGGAGGCAACACCGAGTGCACAATCGACCTTCGGGCCTGACACATTAGAAGCGACTGCTTCATCGGAGCCCATCATGGGTCCCGGGCTGTAGGGCCGCACACGCTCAGATGCCGGCCATTGGGGGCGGGGGTCTGACAGCGGGAACTGGCCGGGTGGAACGGCATCCTGAAAGATGGCAGACAGCGTAGGCCACAGAAGCAGAGTGGCAACACCAATGACAATGAAAGCAAATACAGCGATAACAGCGGGGCGTATCATCCGTCTCTCTGTTATGGGTGGCTAGATCCTTGTCTTCCTACTTGGTTGTGTGGGGTGGTAATAGTTGTGAGATGGAATGCCGTGGCTGCATCCCCACCACTGAGGAGGCAAGTGGCTGCATCCCCGCCACTGAGGAGGCAAGTGGCTGCGGCGTTATTTGCCGATGGATACGTGGAGTTGGTGGCCTTTGCTCTTCAGGCTTCTGTACAGGTGGCGGACTAAAGTAGTTCCCCATTCTTTTTCCCCCTATCGAACCTACCTCAAGAAAGATGACGGGTGGGACGCGACGGCCTAGGGTCTCCTATACGAAGAAACCAACAGAGACAGAAGATGTTCGCCTCCAAGACATGGCGTGCAACCGATGCCCGTGTGCTCAGCCACCGGGGGTATGCGATTCGCAAAGATGAACTGACACCTGCCGAAACCCGTGCGCTCCAGAAGGCGCTGTTGATGAAGCCTGCGGTAGCCCCGGGATTTGCAGCAGGAGTTGAGCCGTTCCCGATTTATTATGAGAGCCCGTCGCGCTGGTACGTCCCCCGCTTCTGGGGGCTGGAGAACTGTGGTGTCCCCGATGGAGATGCGCGTCAGGCGGGGCTACCTCTTCGGGCGGGACTATCGTTTGCCAAGACGTTGCGGGCAGAGCAGCTGCCGATCGTAGAGGCATTCCGGACGGGTGTTCCTGGTGGAGATGTTGCTTCCTCTGGAAGCCTAACATCAGCTACTGCTAGGAGTCCCGGCTTCCTAGATGCTTTCAATGGCCTCGTGTGTGTGCCCTGCGGCTACGGCAAAACCTTCATGGGCATCTGGCTCGCCTGCCAGCTGAAACGTCGCTTCCTGATTGTCGTCCATCAGGAGTTCCTCATGGAGCAGTGGAAAGGTGAGCTGGAGTCCTCCGTCCCTGGTATCCGCGTGGGCAAACTCCAGGGACCGAAGGCACAGTTGGGGCCGGAGTTCGACTGCTGTATTTGTATGCTCCAGACAGTAACATCCCGTGATTGGCCTCTCGATACATTCGCCGGCTTCGGATTCACTCTCTTCGATGAGTGTCATCACCTGGGCGCGGAGCATTTCAGCCGCGCGCTCATGTCGATTCAGACGATGAATATGCTGGGTCTCTCTGCAACACCGGACCGCATGGATGGCCTGGATTCCGTATTCCAGTCTTACATCGGCCCCGTTCGCTACCAGATTCGGGTAAGGGAGGCGGATGACTCTGTGAGTGTGCGCATTATTCGGTTCGAATCGGCGGATACGGCCTATGCTGATACACCCACTGACTGTCGTGGCGAAGTCAGCCGGCCGAAGCTCTGTAATCAGTTGGCAGAATATGCCCCGCGCACCAAACTGATTTGCGACGAGCTGTCGGCAGCAGTGGCGGAGGGTCGCAAACTGTTGATTCTGTCAGACCGCCGGGGGCACTTGGAAGCCTTTGAGCGGGAGTTCCGTGAGCGGGGATATACGTCTATTGGCTACTATGTGGGCGGGATGAAAGCCGCAGCGCGTGATACGTCGGCGAAGTGTCAGATTGTGTTGGCTACCTTCACCTTAGCTGCAGAGGGTATGAATGTCCGCGACCTCAACACCGTGGCACTGGTGACACCGAAGTCCCGTATCGAGCAGGCGGTGGGGCGCATCTTCCGTCTCAAGAAGGAGGAACGCACCTTTGCCCCGATTATCTACGATGTGAGGGACAGCCATGATGTGCTGCTGGGTCAGTATCGGAAACGACTTGCGTTCTATGAGCAATGTGGGTATCAGCTGACCATGAAAGGGCCAGGTGATACGGGCTACAAGCCGATTCGGGTACGGCGGACACGTGCGCCTGTAGTTTCCGTAGGTGGTGCCGGAACTGCAGGGGGCGATGATGATGAGGGGATTGATTACGGCGATGTTGCAGAGGAGGGTGTAGCCGCATACAAGAAGGAGGAGCCCGTCCCGTCGGTACCGATGTTCCGTATGGCCGCACCGGTAAAGAAGGTCTAATTGCGAAACCGTCTCTGTTTCCTTCTTGTTTTGCGTGACCGGCGAGTTCTTCTCTGCTTTCTACGGAATCCACCCTGAGAAGTGGCTACAGGAGAGACCAATTCTTGAATCTCCGTAAACAGAAGCCGTGTATCCCAACTCCGCCAAATCGGCGAATCACGATGAACTGACAATCCGGGCATGCCTCTTGTGAATCCCAACGCATACAGAAGGAGGTCAATGATTGTTAGATTTCCCAATGTAGGAATTATATGGCGAACTGTTATCCGATTCGCATCCTCATAGGAGATTTCCTTCATGGAATCTGAAATCGGTTTGCCGTCTTCAAAATGTTCCGGATATTCACGCGCTACAAACGCCTCCAGGGTTTCGCGACCAAAAATCTTGAAGGCTTTTACATCGGCCCAGCGTGTAGCCCCAATTTTAGTACGCATAGCATCAAGGCTAGGCGCGGTGTAGCCATACTTCTCATAAATCGTTGGCTCTCCGCGTAATAGTCGCCATAGTGAAAATGAGGATGGATACTTCAGACCTGTAGCAGGGTTCAGGAGTTTCGCAACATCGCTAATGGATGCCTCTTCCGTGTCTGGCCGAAGTGTGAATTTGAGTTTTGTTGACAGGGTCTGGAGAACATCCGTTTGTGTTATACCGGATGGTAGAGTTTCTTTGGAAAGAGTTGGACTGAAACACCCTTTTGTTGGGCTATTTGAGCTCAAGCTAGAATGAAGTGCCGTACCAACGGATACACAGCCATTGCTAACTTGATGTTCTTCGGGTAAAAAATGGAAGATGGTTTCAAAGGGGACCCCATCTATTGTAAATCTTAATTTATAAGCGCCTGCAGATTTATTTGTGTGAAGACTAGCAAAAGCAGTCCGGAGTTGCTCTTCAACTGAACTGCCAGTCGCAGCAGTCATCCTTACTATTTGCATATGAATCTACGACCCATGGAAAACCAGACGGTCAGTTGCCCCCCGCTCCGTCAGAATCTCTGCTGCAATCAGCCAATCCCGAATAACATCTTTCTGGTTGCCGGATAGTTTGATGTATTCGCCGCCCGACTCCTCATCTTCAGCAACAGCCGCAGAGCAATGGAAGCTTCTCTTCATGGCACGGGCGATGCGCTTCAAATCCAGGTCATCATCGATTCCCTCAATTGTGGTAATCCATTTGCGCCCCATCTGTCGGGAACGCACATGGATTTTGTTCGTACGTACGCCGGTAGTTAAGTCATTGGCCGCAGTAACGGCGCTGTTCGTCGTTAAGAGGAAGTCCATCGTACCGGAGTTGTGTAGAGGTGGTGGTGAGGTGTCAAGTTTAGATCCAGACTTTTTGTTATTAAATAACTGAAAGTCTGAAATGAACTACGTTTGATACTATTTGTGTTTAGTGGTGCCTGCGACTCTTACGGTTGCTCTTCCGGTGGCTCTTACGATGCTTACGACCACCAATGCGTCGCGTCCTACGACCCCCTTTCCCTCCAGTCGCCTTTCTGGCTCCCCCTCTCCCTCCAGTCGCCATTCTGGCTCCCCCTCCCATGCACTGCTTCCCATAAGGAATCTGAGCCAGGAAATGCGCCGTCCCGTTGTTAACTTCCATTGCAGAGGCCGGGCCATATCCGTAGCCGGCCGGGTAGCTAACAAGAGCTGCATCCCCTAGAGAGGTTACACCGCCACCCCGCTGCGGTGCAGAAGGGCAAGGACCCACCGGCAGGTTAGCATACACCTTGCCCAGGTCATTGTTCAGCTGGAAGCCGTAGCCGCCACCACCACCGCCACCTCCCCGCTGCCGGCGAGCACCGCCCGCCAGAGCAGGGGTAGCAGAAGGCGGGGTATTCGTATTGACTTCAGAGGAGTCAGGGCTCTCAATAACAGGCTCTGCAACATCTGATACACCATTCTCCTTCTCCTTTTCTTCAGGCTTTCCACCAAATAAGTTTTCAATGAAATTTCCACCCACCTGCGGTGCCATAATGGCGCAGGAGCTACAGGCTCCGCCTCTCTGGTTAGGGGTGGCCATGGAACCCCCAGTCTGCACCCAGGCGCCTGTCGGAACAACTGCCGGAGCCGGGCGGTCTAGGACCGCACAGTCATCTGTCAGAGCCCGCGCCGATTCGGGCGCCATTCCGCCCGCCGGGGCGAACGCGGGGCCATCAAAACCCCAGCCACCTCCGTTCTGCTTGCTACGCTCAGAACTACGGAAACGACCTCCTTTCTGCTGTCTGCGCCGCTGTGTCTTGCGACTCTTTCTAGCCATTCTCTATTCTCCAGCATAGAATCTTATGCAGAGGACGTCTTGAACAGACTGCTATGGCACGCTGGTCCTTCCGCAAGTCCAACGACTTCCCACTTACTGAACGTTGTATTCCATGACACTTCAACCCGCTGTGTCTTGTTCGTAGCTGTCCGGAGTGCCGTGCTGACCGCCATGCGACGAATCAGGGCACGCCCCAGGGAAACACCTTCTGCAGAGGTCAGGTTCCAGAGATCCGGGCCACCAGCCTCACGGGTACCGACCGCAATCAGAGGACCGGTATGTGCTGGTATAGTCTCCGCCGGAACTAGCTGAATCCGGTCAACCTCCAGCGCATTTGTCAGGCTTGCAGGAGGAGTCGTGTCCGGTCCCAGGGTCGGAGTCCGGTCGCTGCTGCGGGGAACCCACAAAAGCCGGGGAGAGCTGGGTGCATCGGCTACAAACTCCCACACACCTTCGGGCTTAACCGCATCTATCTCCTGCCACCGGGCAACTTCCAGACGGAGTCCGCCCAGCAGTTTCGAATCCACAATACAATAGTGGTCTAGCCACTGGGAAACCAGACGGATACGCGCAGTGAAGGTCTCAAGTGTGGCGACCTGGCGACCCTTCCAGAGCAATACATCTTCGAGCCAGAGAGTTCGGGAGGAGGCCGACAGAGTAGCCGCAAAAACAGTCAGACCAGCATCGGGTGCAAAGAACTGGGGGTCCACACGGAGACGCAGGAGAGCGATTCCACTAGTGGGCGTGCGGGGCGCCGACTTGTGATGAGCGTAGGCGGGTTTCTGTTGGGCAACTTCAGGTGCAACATAGACACAACAGGACTTCGCAGGCCAGACAACCAGCAGACCTGTCCGAGAACGACAGGCGGGACGACGAAGGACGAACCATTGATTCCGTTTCAGAGCGGTTAGATGACGTCTCTGAAATGGCTGTGTGGTCTTTCGATAGGCAGCAATATTCTGGAGGAGCGGGTCCGTATCGGGTGCAGCAGTGTGAGTAAAAGAGGGAAGGCGAAGGTCGTCGCCCCAGTTTTGGGGACGCAGAGGAGGAGTGGTAGAGGGTGCTGCGATACCAGAGGTTGCTACGCTTACGGCGGCCATTGTTTTATTGGATGGACGGGTTCTTTAACCCGATGGTCGGGCCCGCGAGTAAGCTAGCGCCTTCCAATTAAGTGTCGACTAAATGGATTTCTGGTTAGTCAAATTAGCAGTCGTTTACGACTGGATAATTTGAGTTTCTAGGAGTTTGTTTGGTCGGATGTTTAATGAAGGCCACTAGCTGGTTAAAAAGCGGCGAACGAGGTGGGCTCCATCCCATCATACGCAAACACAGAGCCACCAAACAGAGACCCGCCGTTCTGTGCCATCTCAGGGGCAAACGCCTGCTGGTGCGAGCCCATCGGAGGCGCCTCAGGTCCCATACTGGCAAAGCCTGGAGTGCTTGTCATGGATGCGCGCCCCGCCGCAACATCACTTGCCGGGCCGGGCTTGGGACCGGGCTGATGGAAGGCCTGCTCCGGATGCCGGAGGTTATCCTCAATCGCCGCCGGGCCCAAACCATCCGCTGATACAGGCTGGGGGCGCGGTGCTCCCGCAGGCGGCTGCTTCTGAAGGGGCTCCTTTGCCCGGAGGTCCGTCTCCGTCTGACCCACCACTTCAGGATAGACCTCTGCCTTCGGAGGTGCAACAGCTGCCGGGGCGGCAACCACCGGTGCGAGGGGTTTCTCTGCAGTGGTCGCCGTTGCGATAGGTGCAACTGTCTTACCTGCAGAGCCGCCTGAGCCACGGCGCCGGGAAGAGGCGGACCACCACTGCCAGCCGAAAAACGCAACAACCACGGCCACCAACAGAGCAATCAGAACGGGAGTTTCCATGGCGTGGGGATGTTTCTAACGTCGCGGCGGGAAATCGCAAACGAAAACAGACACACCCAACAGAAACAATGGCCCTTCCGTCTGTTACCCCCCTGGTAGAAATCGCACTGAAGGAGCTAGGTGCCGAGGCACCGACGACGCAGTCAATTATTCGCCTGTCGGCTACTCTGGCACAGGCCGTGAATCGCTGGCCGGGTCTCAATGGACCTCAGAAGACCGAAATGGTAGTAGGTGCTCTCCGGGAGCTGCTGGGAGTCGAGCAGATCCGGGGGAAGCTGTCGGTGGAGGAGCAGGCCGCACTGCGTGTTGTGGCCGACACAGTTGTTCCAGAGACGCTGGC
>Ga0214921_10005208_pt1 | contig 18515 bp, 15 predicted proteins | sample LL1505_MetaG_FD_177992 | JGI IMG/M metagenome (GOLD analysis project Ga0214921, IMG submission 177992) | Freshwater microbial communities from Lake Lanier, Atlanta, Georgia, United States - LL-1505 | ecosystem: Environmental > Aquatic > Freshwater > Lake | place: USA: Georgia | collected... | reverse complement strand
GGCGCAACCCGCGGGCAACGCTGCCACCTACAAACCCACCCTGGGTCAAATGGGCAAAGACGTGATGTGGCTGCCCACGCCCACAGAGTTGGTGGACAACATGCTGAGCATGGCCCAGGTCAATGACCAAGATTTGCTCTACGACTTGGGTGCAGGTGACGGTGTGATCGCCATCACCGCGGCAAAAAAGCACGGCGCACGCGCGGTGGGCATTGAGTACAACCCCAAATTGGCGGCCTTTGCCCAGCAAAAAGTGCTTGAAGCTGGGGTGCAAGACAAGGTGCGCATCATTCAAGGCGATATTTTCCAAACCGACTTCAGCCAGGCCACGGTGTTGACCCTGTATTTGTTGCCAGAAATCAATTACCAGCTGCGCCCCACGATCCTCAAAATGAAGCCTGGGACCCGCGTGGTCTCGCACGACTTTGACATGGTCGAGTGGGAGCCCGACGCCATCACCCAAACCGCCCGCGCTCGGGCCATGATGTGGGTGGTGCCTGCGGATGTGGCAGGAAATTGGACTTTTCAGCCAAGCCAAGGCGCACCATTTGATGCTCGGTTCGATCAAATTTTCCAACGCATTGGGGGCGTCAGGCGCATGGGGGGGCAAGAGCAGGCCTTGGTAGGGGCCCAGTTGCAAGCCGATCGTTTGAGTTTTCAATACGTCGCCGCCGATCAAAGCATCCACACCGTCAAGGCCACCGTCCAGGGCAGTCGCATGCAGGGGCAAGACATTTCTTTGGGACAAACGGTGGCTTTCACAGCCTATCGTCGCTGAACCCACGCTTCAGGCAATGTGCTTTGTCTGAAGACCTGCGCAGAGTTTTTTGACAAACCAAAGCTTCAACATGAACAGTTCCATCCGCCCTCAGTACGAAACAACTTCAGAATGGGTTCACATTTCTTTTGCTGAAGCGTCCGCCTTCAAATCTGTGTATGGGTTTGCCGGCTCCTTGGGAACCGTGCATTTGGAGGGGGTTCGATACCTGCCCAAAGGGGTGCCTTCCAAAACATTGGTGATTTACATGCACCCGGCCACCACCTTGCAGTTGTTGCCCATGCCGCGGGCCATGGCCGCGGCGGGATTCCATGTGTTGTGCGCAGGCAGTCGCTATGCCCGCAATGACAGTGCATTGATCATGGAGAATGTGGTCGTCGATTTGGGGGCCTACATTCGCCATGCCAAAACGGTCTGGGGCTATGAAAAAGTGGTGTTGGCAGGTTGGTCTGGTGGCGGCTCCCTGGCCTTGTTGTACCAGTCACAAGCGGAGCGACCCAGCATCACGCACACCCCAGCGGGCGACCCATGCCACATCATGACGGCGGGCTTGATGCCTGCGGACGCATTTATTTTCCAAGCCGCTCACGTATCGCGGGCCGTGACGTTCGCGGATTGGATTGATCCCAGCGTCATTGACGAAAACAATCCAGACCTGCGCGACCCGGAGTTGGACATTTACAACCCCGATCTGCGGCCCCCTTACAGCGCTGAATTCATGCATCGGTTTCGGCAGGCGCAACTCGCCCGCATTCGCCGCCGCACGGAATGGGTCAAGCACACATTGGAGGGGTTGCGCAAAAGTGGCGGCAAGGAAATGGAGCGCGGTTTTGTGACCCACAGAACCATGGCCGAGCCCCGATTTTTAGACCCATTGCTCGACCCCAACGATCGGCCCATTGGCACTTGCTTCATGGGTGACCCCGAAACTGCCAACAATGGCCCCGTGGGATTGGCCCGTTTTTCGACCCTGCGCTCTTGGTTGTCGCAATGGTCCCCCGATGACACCCATGCCCATGGCGAAACCTGTGCGGCGGGCATCACGGTACCCATGTTGTCGATAGAGCACACGGCAGACGATGCAGTTCCCCAGCCGCACACGCACCGCATTCACACCGCATCAGCCAGTCTGGACAAAACCATGGTGGCCATTCGCGGGGCGAATCACTATTTCGTGGGCCAACCCGGCTTGTTGGAACACGCGGTGGAACTGTGCGCCGATTGGATGCGCGATCGGCACCTCGCATGAGTGGCAATGAAATGACCCATTCTTTGCAATCATTCATGGCCGGCCAATGGCGCCATGCCAGTGGCCCCGAATACAACACCCATTACCCTGCAGATGGCAGCGTTGTGGCGCAACTCCATGCCGCCACAGCGGCCGATGTGGATGAAGCCGTGCAAGCGGCGGAAAAAGCCCGACTGCACAGCTCGTGGGCTCGGCTCAAGCGGCACGAGCGCGCTGGCATGCTCTACCGCATGGCCGCTGGCATCCGTGAGCGGGCTGAGGAGTTGGCGCAGCTGCAAAGGCTGGACAACGGCAAACCCATCAACGAGACCCGTGCCTTGGTGGCCAGTGCAGCGGGCACTTTCCAATATTTTGCGGCGGCTTGTGAAACTTGGGAGGACCAACTCACCCCTCAGCGCGGCGACTTCATCACCATGAGTTTGCATGAACCTTTGGGGGTGGTGGGTGCGATCACCCCCTGGAACTCGCCGATCGCCAGCGAAGCCCAAAAAATCGCCCCGGCCTTGGCCGCCGGATGTGCGGTGGTCATCAAGCCCGCCGAAATCACCCCGCGCATGGCCCTGGAGCTGGCGCGCCTTGGCCAGCAGGCGGGTGTGCCCGATGGCATTTTGAGTGTGTTGCCTGGCAAGGGCTCGCTGGTGGGGAATGCGCTGGTGCGCCACCCCTTGATCCAGCGCATTGCCTTCACAGGGGGCACCGAAGTGGGCTTGGGCATTCAGCGCTTGGCGGCTGAAAAGCTCATGCCCACCTCCTTGGAGTTGGGTGGCAAATCGCCCACCATCGTGTGCGCCGATGCCGATTTGGACCACGCGGTGGCTGGCGTCTTGTATGGCATCTTCAGCTCATCGGGAGAATCCTGCATCGCTGGCTCCAGGGCTTTTGTGCACGCCTCGGTCTACGCCGCATTTCGCGAACGATTGCTTGCGGGTGTGCGCGCTTTGCGGGTGGGCGACCCGGCCGATGAGCGCACCCAAATGGGCCCACTGATCCATCACCGCCACCGCACGGAGGTCGAGCGCTATGTGGAACTGGGCTTGTCAGAGGGCGGCCAGTTGTTGCACGGGGGTGGCCGACCCACGGGCGCCGTTTATGACCGCGGCAGCTATTACCTGCCCACGGTGATTGAGGGTTTGCCCAACACGGCTCGCATGTGCCAAGAAGAAATTTTTGGTCCTGTGCTGGCCCTGTTGCCGTGGCACAGCGAGCAAGACTTGCTCGATCAATGCCACGACAACGTTTATGGCTTGGCCGCAGGGATTTGGACCCAAGACTACAAAACCGCTTGGCGCCTGGGCAGTGCGCTGAACACGGGGACGGTGTGGGTCAACACCTATAAGGTGTTTTCCATCAGCACCCCATTTGGTGGCGTGAAAATGAGTGGCATGGGCCGCGAAAAAGGCCGCCAAGGCATCTTGGAGTACACCCGGCAAAAGAGTTTTTACTGGGGCCTCAACGCCCATCCCATGCCTTGGGCTACACCGGCTTGAGCGTATCTTTTTCAACGAACTTTAACCATCAGGAGACAACATGCTTTTCCCCACCACCATCGTCGGCAGTTATCCCCAACCCGAATGGTTGATCGACCGTGAAAAACTCGCCGGTCGATTTCCCCCCCGGGTGCGGGCCAAAGAACTGTGGCGCGTGGCAGAACCGCATTTGCAGCAAGCCATGGAGGACGCCACTTTGTTGGCCATCCGCGCGCAAGAAGATGCTGGCTTGGACATCATCACGGATGGTGAAATCCGCCGTGAGAGCTACTCCAACCGAATTGCCACCGCTTTGGAGGGCATCGACATCGACAACCCAGGCGTGGGCTTGGACCGCTCTGGGCACCCCAATCCGGTGCCACGCATTGTGGGCAAGATCAGGCGCGCACGCCCCATCGAGCTAGAGGATCTGCTCTTTCTCAAGGCCCACACACAGCGCCAGGTCAAGATCACGGTGCCCGGCCCCTTCACCATGCTGCAACAAGCACAAAATGATTTTTACGCCAGTGAAGAAGAGGCGGCCATGGACTATGCCGTGGCCTTGAACGCGGAAATTTTGGAGTTGTTTGCCAACGGTGCAGACGTGGTTCAAGTCGATGAGCCCTATATGCAAGCGCGACCAGAAAAAGCGCGTCAATACGGCATCCAGGCCTTGAACCGCGCCTTGCAGGGCGTCACGGGCACCACGGCGGTCCACATTTGTTTTGGCTACGCCGCCGTGATCCATGCACGGCCAGAGGGCTACAGTTTCTTGCCCGAATTTGCCCAATGCAGTTGCAGCCAGGTGTCCATCGAAACGGCGCAGTCAGGCCTCGATTGCTCGGTGCTGCAAACCCTGGGCGACAAGCAAATCATGGTGGGTTGTTTGGACTTGAGCGACATGGCCATTGAGTCCCCGGTGGTGGTGGCCTCGCGCATCAAACGCGCTTTGGCTTTCGTCAAGCCCGAGCAGGTGATCTTGGCGCCCGATTGCGGCATGAAATACCTGCCCAGGGAAGTGGCCAATGGAAAGCTCAAGGCCATGGTGGAGGGCGCCAAAATTTTGCGTGCCGAGTATTCGAAGAAGTGATGACCCACGTGGTCCAAGGCATGGGCTTGGCGTGCATGCGGCACGGGATTTCCCTAGTGCCAGATGTGACAACATGCCTTGAAAAAATAAAGCTTTGCTTTAGTATCCGAGGCACAAAAGCCTTTACTGCTGCGCCACCATTTTCCCCTTCAGGAGTCCTATGAAACACCGCATTCTTCGCAACTTTCTTTTGATCTCCTTGGCTGCCTGGGGATCAGCCCAAGCACAATTGGTCTCGATTGCCTCCTTGCCTGCAGGATCGCTGCTGAATTCTCAATCGCAAGCGCTGGCCAAGGTCATTCAAGATAAAACCGATTTGAAACTGCGTGTGACCACCTATAGCGGTGATATTGGTGTCTACGATGCGCTGCACAACGGTGAGGCTGACTTTGCCATCGACTCTATCCACGTGGCTGCAGCAGCAACCAATGGGTTTGAAGTTTTTGAGGGTCGACCGCGCAACAATGTGGCCTTGATGACCCGTCTTTTTCCTTTCTATTCCGGAATTTTTGTTAAAAAAGACTCGCCCATCACCAGCATTGCCCAACTCAAGGGCCAAAAGATGCCTGTGAGCTACTCAGCCCATGTGGCCTTGGTGTCTATTTCAAAAGGTTTGCTGGCCGCAGGTGGTTTGACCTGGAATGACATCGAAGGTATTCCGGCTGTCAATGTCATCCGATCCGGTGACGACTTTGCGGCTGGCCGTGTGGCAGCCATTCCTTTTGGCCTGGGCGCCCCCAAGGTGACGGAAGTGGCCGCATCGGTCGGTGGAATTCGTTTTTTACCCATCCCTCAAGCGCCCGAAGCCGTTAAGGCCTTGCGTGCGATTCGCCCCAATGACGACGTGGTGGTGGTGAACCCGGGCCCCAATCGTTTGGGGGTGGACGTGCCCACCGCCTTGATGGCCAGTGATTTGACCTTGGTGGTGGGTAGCCATGTCAAGCCAGAAGTGATTGCCAAGGTGCTCAAGGCTTTGCATGACAACAAAGCTGCATTGGCCGCTGGTCACCCTTCCTTCAATTCCTTTGAGCCCGAGAACATGTACAAACAGTACAACCTGATCAAGTACCACGCTGGCGCCGTGAAATACTTCACCGATAACAACATGCCCATGCGCGCCCGCAGCAACTGATGCACTTGGTCTGAAACCTCTTTTTATCCCGCACCCTTCAACATGTCAGATACCAACATCCCAGAAGTAGAAGCATTGGGCGACTCTCGCTTTGGCCGTGCCATGCAAACCATCCTTTCTGTGGTGCTTGTGGGGACATCTTTGCTGTGGTGTGCAGACTTGTTCAGACCACTGGGAATCAATTTTTTCCCAGAGCAATTGGCTTCTGGTTGTTTGGCCATTTCGTTGGGCATTTTGTACTTGCGCTATCCAGCGCAGCAAGGAACCAAGCGCACCCACTTGCCTTTTTACGACATCGTGCTGTCATTTGTGGGCCTAGGTGCTGGCATGTACATCGCAATTAACTTTCCCGATTTGCAAACGCGCTTGGTGGACAAACCTTTTGATGCGGTGCTGGCCTGCGCGATTGTGATGTTGCTGTGTTTGGAAGGCTTGCGCAGAACAGTGGGTTGGGCCTTGTTGTTGGTAGTTTTGGCGGCGATTGGTTACGCCATGGTGGGCCACCACATCAGCGGACCCTTGGAGACGCGCCGTGTAGATACCGACCGACTGCTGCTGTACTTGAATTTGGATACCAGCGCCGTCCTGGGGGACGCCATGCAAATTGGCGCCACGGTGGTTTTGGCGTTTTGTTTTTTTGGCGCTTTATTGAGTCGATCAGGCGCGTCGACTTTTTTCAATGACATCGCAGTGGCCTTGTTTGGCCGGTCTCGTGGGGGGCCCGCCAAAGTGGCCGTGGTCGCTTCCAGTTTGTTTGGCATGATTTCAGGCTTGGCGGTGGCCAACATCATGGCCACTGGCATCGTGACCATTCCGATGATGAAAAAAGCGGGTTATCCACCCCATCATGCGGGCGCAGTGGAGGCTTCTGCAGCCACAGGCGGCCAGTTGATGCCGCCCGTCATGGGGGCGGTGGCCTTTGTGATGGCAGACTTTTTAGAGATGAGCTACGGTGCCGTGTGCATTGCAGCGGCCATTCCAGCTTTGCTGTATTACGCTGCATTGTTCATACAAGCCGACCTAGATGCTGCCCGCTGGGGTTTTGGTCGGGTGGAGGAGTCTGAAATCCCCCAACTGAACCAAGTTTTAAAAGCCGGTTCTATTTTCATCATTCCGTTCGCAGCCCTTTTGGGAACATTGTTCTTTCTCAATTGGGAAGCCCAGTTGTCGGCCATTGCCGCGTCCGTGTGCGTGATTGCCGTGGGCTTGCTCAAAGGTTATGGCGGCCACCGCATGAATTTAATGGGTGTTTGGAAAGCCTTGGTCGAAACCGGCTTTGGCATCATTGACATTGTGATGGTCGTGGCCGGCGCTGGTTTCATCATGGGCGTTTTTCAAGTGACTGGTTTGGGCTTTGCCTTGACCGCATTGATGGTCGACATAGGTGGCGGCAATCTTTGGGTTTTGTTGTTATTGGCAGCCGCGTTGTCAACGGTTTTGGGGATGGGTTTGCCCACATTGAGCGTGTACGTTTTGGTGGCGGTCTTGTTCGCCCCGGCTTTGGTGCAAACCGGCATCAGTCCCTTGGCTGCGCACATGTTTTTACTTTATTTCGGCATGATGTCCATGATCACCCCGCCTGTGGCATTGGCCGCTTTTTTCGCGGCGAACTTGTCTGGCGCCAATGCCATGAGAACAGGTTTCTCTGCCATGCGCTTCAGTTGGACGGCATTTGTCGTGCCGTTCTTGTTTGTACTTTCGCCGCCATTGCTTTTGCAAGGTCCCTTGATCGACATTGTCATTGCAGTACCTTTGGCCATTTTGGGTGTGTTTTTTGTGTCGGCGGCCTTGTCAGGTTGTATTTTCCGCAACCTTAGTACCTTGGAAAGACTGGTTTTTGGTGTGGCGGGCATAACAATCATGCTCCCTCAGAATTTAGCGGCATGGGCTATTTGGGCTAACTTGTTGGGCTTGGCCATTTGTCTGCCGTTGGCATTGCGGCAGTGGGCTTTGCGCCGCTCTGCCAGTGCGGCAACCATTTGACGCCTGCCCAGGTTTTATGCCTGGGTCTTGAACCCGAGTTCCCGCACCGGTTGATCCACACCGTTCCATTGTTCACACACCTGGCGGATGTGGGAAAAACGCTGATATTTCTCCGCTGTCATTTCCAACAGTTCGATGACCGAACCTGGCGGGCCATTGGCCGAGAGGTATACAAACCTTGTTTTGCCATCCATCGGGCTGATGGCTTGGTGTTCGATGTGCCAACCGCGGGCTAAAAATTGCGCGAGATCTCGTTCATAGTGATCGCTGAATACCCCCAGATGCTGCAGCCCTTCGTGGCCAGTTTGTAAAAAATCTTGGTACCCAGACGGCGCATCATTGTGTTGTTGGATCAACTCAATTTGGGTTTCCCCAACATGACTGATGGCCATGCTGATGATGGGGCTGGATACCTTGCCCAAATATTGAAAGTTGAAAAAAGACAAGCGCCGTGAGACAAAAAAAGGACCCACGCCCAATTTGGAGGTCCAGTGGGATATGGCCTTGTCCAGGTCTTTCACCACATGGCCTAGTTGGTGGTAGTTTTTCAGCAAACTCATGTTTGGATCTGACCAGTGGCCCAATCAAAAGCTGCCTGGATGTTTTCATGCCGTTTCTCTATCCAAGCCTGCGGTGCAGTATGGGGGAAAATCCAAAATTGCTGATCTTGCATGGCATGCAAAACATACTGCCCCACTTCTTGTGGATCCATGCCGCCTTTGATCGCCTCTCCCACAAACAAAGTCTCTGGACGGTCGGTGGGACCACCCATGCGTTCTGGTCTGGCACGTCCAGACAAATGGATGCTGGTGTCCACAGCAGCAGGACACAAAACTGACACACCCACTGACGTCCCAGTCAGCTCATTGCGCAGGGCCTCTGACAGGGCCACCACAGCATATTTGGTCATGGAATAAGGACCGGTTAAAAAATGCGGGTTGACCTGCAGGCCACCGATCGATGCAGTGTTGACCATGTGTGCGGCTTCCCCATGGGCTTTGAGCAATGGGAGAAAACTGCGGATGCCATGAATCACCCCATGAATGTTGACACCCATGACCCAATCCCAATCGGCCAGGGAATACTGCTCCAAGGTCATGCCATGCATGGCCACGCCTGCATTGTTGACGGCGATGTGCAGTTTGCCCCATCGCTCGATAACCTGATCCGCAGCCGATTGCACCGATGAGGCATCTGACACATCCACAGCGATTGCCATGGACTCACCGCCCAAGGGCTTGATGTGATGCATGGCTTGCGTCAACGCCTCCTCGCGGATGTCGGTCAGGGCCACTTTGGCCCTGACTTTCAAGAGCGCACTGGCAATTCCCAAGCCGATGCCAGAGCCGGCGCCGGTGACGATGGCCACCTTTTGAGAAAAATCTTTCATGCGGAATAAAGCCGATTGGACCCCGTCAAGCCGCTGCAACTTGTGCCAAAGTTTGGGATTGGGCTGCATCTTGGCGCAAGTGGCCCATCACCTCTTTGGCGTATAGCGTCATGCTTTTGCGCGTCAAATCTGCGGGCAAGGTGCCAAATTGCATCAGGCTCAGCAGATGGCCAAAGCCAATTTGTTTTTGGTAGCCAGCAAGCTTTTCCCGCACGGTCGCAGGCGAGCCACAAATAAACATGCCCTTGTTCATCACATCATCAATGGTTTGTTTTCCCCCAATGGCAGATTTGGCTTGCATCACACCCATCATGGACTTCAGTGACAAATAACCAGGTGGCAGCAGCATTTCTTTGGGCATTCTGAGGAATTTATTCAAAAAATTCTCAATGTGCGGCTTGGCTTCGCGGTGGGCTATTTCGTCGGTTTCTGCCACGTAAATTGGAACTGACCACCCCAATTGATCTTCGCCTGCTTCGTAGCCCTGTTTTTGAGCCAAGTCTTTGTACATTTGCATGTATTTGGCCAACATCGCCACAGGGGTAAAGGTTTGCAAATAGGTGTAGCGACGTGACGGATGCGAAGCCCATTCAATGGTTTCACTGGAGCCTTGAGAGGGAATCCAAATCGGGGGATGGGGTTGTTGATACACGCGTGGCCAAGTGTTGACGTACTCGAACTGGTAATACTTGCCTTCAAATACCGATGGGCCTGGCTGAGTCCAGGCCTGAATGATCAAGTCATGGGCTTCATGAAAACGATCGTGAGATTCGGCTGGGTTGGCGCCCCATGCATGGTATTCAGCGCCAATGCCGCGCACAAAACCGGCAATCAATCTTCCTGCGGTGATGTTGTCCAGCATGGCAAACTCTTCTGCCACGGTCAGGGGATTGTTGAGCAGTGGCAGAGCCCTGCCCAGGACTGCAATTTTTACATTTTGTGTTCGCCGCGCCAACGCGCCAGCAATCACGCCAGGTATGGGCATCAAGCCGTAAGCGTTTTGATGGTGTTCGTTGACGCAAACACCATCAAACCCCAGCACATCGGCATACTCTAGCTCGTCAAGGTATCGGTTGTAGAGCACATTGCCTTTTTTGGGATCGTAGTAACTGTTGGGCAATGTGTTCCAAGCCGAATCATGTGTCTTGTCGTAGTCCAAATCCAAGTCGGCATAGGGCATCAAGTGCATGAAATAAAACTTCATGGGGTTACCTCGCGAATAAATTGTGTCAGGGTTTGGCAATACAAATCGGTCACCTCCACATGGGGCAGATGACCACAAGAGGGGAAAATGGTGCTGCGTGAAGAAGGTATCAAATCACACCAGGCCTGGGCATACGAGGCTGGAATCAACTGATCTTGTGCGCCCCATAAAATTTGGGTGGGTACAGAGACCCTGTGCAACCACTTGCGCAAATCGGGGTTGTGCAATCGGGGTTGCCAGGCCAAGCGGGCGGTGGTCAGTCTATTTTTCAGCACCAACATCTGCTGCGCTTCGGTCATCTCGACAGGCATCATGCGGGCTGCCATTTCAGGGTCGTGCACCAAATTGCGCGACATTTTCTCAGGTGACCAAAGAAAAATGTCGGCCATCTGCGTCCCTTTGACCCGCACCCCTGCGGGTGCCACCAGGGTCAGAGATGCCAAAACGGTGTCGTTGCGAACGGCCAGTTCGGCAGCGATCCAACCCCCCAGTGATGTGCCGACCAGGTGGACTTTGCCCAGGTTCAAGTGCTTGAACAAGTCCAAATAGAAATAAGCCAAGTCCCCCGCTCTGTCCAACCAATCTGGTGTGTCAGACTGGCCAAAGCCGGGATGTTCAGGAACGATCACGTCATGGTGCTTGCTCAGCGTCTCCATGAAAGGCAACCAACCAGGCAAACCATTGGCCCCATGCAAAAAAACCAAGGGCGTGCCTTTTCCCGATCGCAGCATGCGAACCTTGCATCCTCGTATGTCAATGAAACTGTCTTGCATGGGCATGGGCTGCTTTCAAAGGGGTCCGTGATGATTCATGTTAATTGAAAGTCATTGCTTTGTATGCCATGGTTGTCCCGAGTGAGTGGCACTGAAAGCTTACACTTTTTAAAAGCAAGTTGGTTGGAGTTCAGGCAAGATCACTGTCTTGCGAACCTTCTAATAGGAGATGGGTATGCGGATGGATGAAATGTTTTCTTTGCACGATCAAGTGGCGGTGGTCACTGGGGCCGCCAGTGGTTTGGGATTGGCCATCGCTGAAGTTTTGGCACAGCAAGGTGCCCGTGTTTTGATGCTGGACATGCATGAACCCACCTTGACCAGCGAGGTGGAGCGACTGCAAAAAAGCGGTTGGGAGGTTCAGGGCCAGCTGCTTGATGTGGCGGACAGCCCAAAGTTGCACCAGTGTCTGGATGACTGGGCCCAATTGCACCAGCGTTTGGACATTGCTGTGGCCAATGCGGGCATCACCGCTGGGCCAGGTTATCAAACCGATACCGGGCACATGCAGGCTGTGGAAATGCAAACTTGGAATCGTGTGTTGTCGGTGAATTTGACCTCGGTTTTTGAAACCATTCGTGGCGCTGCGCGCCACATGGTCAACAGACGCTATGGGCGCATCATTGCAGTGGCTTCCGTTGCTGGCCTGAGGGCGGAGCCCATGGTGGGCTATGCCTATGCGGCCACCAAAGCAGCGGTCATCAACTTGGTGCGACAAACGGCGATGGAGTTGGCCCCCAGTGGGGTATTGGTCAATGGAATAGCACCAGGCCCGTTTCGGACCAATATTGCCAATGGCCGAATCAAAGACCCCTTGATCGCCCAGCAATTTGCCGACACCGTACCCCTGGGGCGGATTGCAGACCCCTCGGAAATCCAGGGCTTGGCCCTTTTGTTGGCTTCGCCAGCGGCCAGTTATTTGTGTGGGGTGACCATCCCCATCGATGGCGGGGTGACAGCGGTTTAAGGGCGCGGGTGGGGTGGCGATTGAATCAGTTGGGTGCGCTCAGTACTTGCCGCAAAAAGCGCGTGGGCAAAGTGGGCCCCATACCTTGATTGCCCGGTATTTGTAGGTTTTTTTCTTTGACCAAGGCATGCGCGTGTAAGTTGGCATACAAGGCGTCGTAAATGGGAAAGCTGGCTTTCAAAATGGCGTCATCGGTGTTGTGAATCAGCATCACACCTTCAGAAACGGCCAATAGACCCACGGCAATTTGCGCCCACCGATCGTCAGGGTCCGCTTTGGCATGGTGGAGCACATGGTCCACCCCCGCTTGGATGATCGTTGCGATATGGTGCAAGGACGGGTCATTCAAGGCATATTTGCGCAAAATTTTGGCAAAGGTGGTGCCATGTTCGTCATGCGAGCCCAACTCCACGCCTGGCAAACCAAATGGAATGGCCTCGATGGGCCGGGTGTCCTCTTGTCCCCAGGGTACAAAAATAAACTCTGCTTGGGTGTCGACAAAACGCTGGATCAACCAGGGGGAAGCGACCCGGTCGAGGTGAACAAAATCACGGGTGACCCATTTCATGCGTGGCCTTTGTGTGGTTGATGGATTTAATAAATGGCTGGCTCGTCCACGGGGCCACCGAAAGCGGTTTCTAAAAAATCAAAGTCGCAGCCTTGGTCGGCTTGCAGGATGTGGCGGCTGAACATCCAGCCATAGCCGCGTTCATAGCGCGGCTTCGGGGCTTGCCATTGGGCGCGCCGCTGGGCCAATACCTCGTCAGGGACCTCCAGGTGCAAGCGCCGCGCCGGCACGTCCACGGTGATCATGTCGCCGTTTTGCACCAAGGCCAAGGGGCCGCCAATGAACGCTTCGGGTGAGACGTGCAAGATGCAGGCGCCATAACTGGTGCCACTCATGCGCGCATCGGACAAGCGAACCATGTCGCGCACACCTTGCGCCAGCAGTTTGCGGGGGATGGGCAATTGGCCCCATTCGGGCATGCCGGGTCCGCCTTGTGGGCCGGCGTTGCGCAGCACCATGACGTGTTGTGCGGTGATGTCTAAATGGTCGTCTTCGACCGCGGCTTTCATCTCGGGGTAACTGTCAAAAACCATGGCAGGCCCCGTGTGCTGGCGCAAATGGGGAGCGCACGCGCTGGGTTTGATCACAGCCCCGGCAGGGGCCAGGTTGCCGCGCAACACCGCCAAGGCGCCTTCTGCATACAAAGGGCGGTCCAAGGGGCGGATCACATCGGGGTTGTGCACCTGCGCGCTGGCCACGTTTTCACCCAAGGTCAGGCCATTGACGGTCATCGCATCCAGATGCAGGTGGTCAGACAAGGTCTTGATCAGGGCCGTCATGCCACCCGCGTAGTAAAAATCTTCCATCAAATAGGTGTCACCGCTGGGCCGGATGTTGGCAATGACGGGGATTTTTCGGCTGGCCGCGTCAAAGTCCTCCAAGCCCACGGTGCAAGCGGCACCCGCACGGCGCGACATGGCCACCAAATGGATGATGGCATTGGTGCTGCAACCCATGGCCATGGCCACAGTGATGGCGTTTTGAAAATGCTGGTGGGTGAGCAGCTTGGCCGGTGTCAGGTCTTCCCAGACCATCTCCACAATGCGCCTCCCGCAGGCGGCAGACATGCGCGGGTGATTGGCGTCGGGTGCTGGGATGCTGGAGGCGCCTGGCAGGGTCATCCCCAGGGCCTCGGCCATGCCCATCATGGTGGCGGCTGTGCCCATGGTCATGCAGGTGCCGTGGCTGCGGGCAATGCCGCCTTCAATGCCCAACCATTGCACATCGCTGATCTTTCCGGCACGTCTTTCGTCCCAATACTTCCAGGCGTCAGAGCCCGAGCCCAGGGCTTGACCCTGCCAGTTGCCGCGCAGCATGGGCCCGGCGGGCAGGTAGATGCAAGGCACGCCCGCAGAGATGGCCCCCATCAACAAACCTGGCGTGGTTTTGTCGCAACCGCCCATCAGCACCGCGCCATCGATGGGGTGGCTGCGAATCAGCTCTTCAGTCTCCATGGCCAACATGTTGCGGTACAGCATGGTGGTCGGGCGCACGAAAGCTTCGGCCAAAGAGATGGCCGGCAACTCCAATGGGAAGCCTCCGGCTTGAAAAATACCGCGTTTGACGTCTTCCACCCGTTGCTTGAAATGGGTGTGGCACGGGTTGATGTCCGACCATGTGTTGACAATCGCAATGACGGGTTTGCCGGCCCAGTCTTGGGGTGCGTAGCCCATTTGCATGGCGCGCGAGCGGTGGCCAAAGGAGCGCAAATCGTCTGGTGCAAACCAACGGGCGCTGCGCAATTGATCAGGTTTTTTTTGGGGGGGGTTCAAGCTCATGCACCCATTGAAACACCGTCGCTGGGTGGCGTCAACGCGGGTTTGTCGTGAGGGTGATGCCCATCACTCGCAACCCAGTGATTTCAAGGGTTAACCCTTGACTTGATTCAGGTCGTTTCGGCGGGCTTGGCCGGCTTGCAGTCAAGGCACACAAACATGCTCGTGCCCAGCAATTTGCGAAAGGTTCCAGACGCGCGGGGTTTGTGCAAGCCGCACTTGATGCAACTCATGGTGCTCCCTGCCAAACCAGTGGTGCCGAATGGCGAGCCGCCTTTTTTGGACTTGTACCGGAGACCGTCTTGCGTGATTTTGGTGGTGTCGTCAGTGGCCATGTCTCTGAAGGATTCCCTTGTGCTCATCTACCAGTGCACCCACCGTTCAACGCTCCGTGGAGGCCTTGTGGGGGTGTGCAAGCCTTATTTTAAACGTTTATCCAGTGGGCAGTCGGTTGAGCGCTTTGTGACAAATGCTGGGGCGCTGCTTTCGATCGCCAGGGGCTTTATGGCGCACCCATGGTGATGCGCGAGCGCAGCGTCCATGGGGTTTTTTGCCAGGCGACCATTTCTTGTTGGATCAGGTGATTCGACTGCGGAAAACGCTGTGCCCAATCGCTGGGGCACTGCCATTCAAACAATTTCTGCGCCGGATCGCAATGCACCTGCAAGCCCGTCATGTCGGGTTGGCGGCGTGAGTGGCACAAGATGACCGACAAACGCAAGGCCAACAATTGCTGAACGACCATGGGGTCTTCAAAGTCCATGTCAAGTTTTCGCAATTTGCCATGGTGACCCAACACCAGCAGGCTGAGTCGGTGCAACTCGGGCTGGCTAAAGCCCATCACATCGGCGTTGTCCAAAATATAAGCGCCGTGTTTGTGGTGATCGCTGTGCGAAATGGACAGGCCAATTTCATGCAGTTCGCTGGCCCAGGCCAGCTTGCGCTGAATCCGATGGTGGGCCAGGTCGTCGGCCGGGTTCATCATGGCCAGCAATTGCAGGGCCACATCACCCACGCGCTTGGCCTGCGCGCGGTCAACGCCAAATTTTTGTGCCAGGCGGTGCACCGACGCGTCACGAACATCCATTTCACCGTGATCACGTTGGATCAACTCATGCATCGCGCCGTGGCGCAATGCCCCTTGCGCCACATGCAAGGCCTCGATGTCAAACTGCTCAAACAAGGCTGACAAAACGGCCAAACCGCCGCCAATCACGGCGCGCCGGTCTTCTTTCAGGCCCTCCAAGCGCAAACGGCTGAAGTGCTGTGCAGCTTGCACGCATTGGATCAGCCAGGCCAGGCCATCTCGGGTGATTTGCCCGGGGGTCCAACCGGCAAATTGCAGCACGTCGGCCACAGCACCGACTGTGCCGGATGCGCCGTAGGCCTTGTCCCACAGGTCGCGCGGATACATGACCAGGGCCTCTTCAAGCACAGCTTGGGCGGCCACTTTGGCTTGGTTAAAAGTTTGCTCGGTGAATTGGCCTTGGGGAAAGTACTTTTGCGACCAAGAAACGCTGCCCACGCGGTAGGAGTTCATGGTCGTGGGTTCACGGTTTTGACCCAAAATCATTTCGGTGGATCGCCCGCCCACATCAATCACCAAGCGGCGTTCCCCGTCATTGGGTAAAAACTGGCTCACGCCAATGTAGATCAACCGGGCTTCCTCGGTGCCAGAAATGATCTCAATCGGATAACCCAAAACCTGTTGGGCCCGGTTCAGAAACACGTCCCGGTTGCGCGCCTCGCGCAAGGTTTGGGTGGCCACGGCCCGCACCTGTCTGGCTGGCAGGCCATGGAGGCGCTCGCGAAAACGGGCCAAACACTCCCAACCGCGCTCCATGGCTTCTGGCGTGAGGTTGCGGTGCACATCCAAATCACCCCCCTGCCGGACGGTTTCTTTCAAATAGTCGGTGCGCACCAACTGTCCGTGCTCCATGCGCCCCAACTCCAAGCGGAAACTGTTGGACCCTAAGTCAATGGCGGCAAGCATGTCTCGGTGGGGCATTTGGATGTGGGTGTGCAAATAAGTGAGGCGTAAGGCTGTATGAATATACAGAGGGTGTGAATTGTAAGGAACAGTTATGATTTTTTCGTGACAATCCAGCGGCATTTGCGTGAAGCCTTTTTGAATTGGGTGAGGTGTATTTTCACCGCATTGTCACAATTGGGGCTTAAAGTTTGTTCAGTCCATGCGTTGCGTGGCACCCTGAGATATTTAGCCGCTTTTTTTTTGCACAAGGATCTGTCATGTTAAATCTGAAATCTTGGTTGGTCGCCATTGGCGTATCCACCTTTGGCTTGGCGTCTATGGCCGTCGACATCACCGGCGCTGGCGCCACCTTCCCTTATCCCATTTACGCCAAATGGGCTGAGGCTTATAAAAAGGAAACCGGCAACGGTTTGAACTATCAATCCATTGGCTCCTCGGGTGGCATTCGTCAAATCCGCGCCAAGACCGTGACCTTTGGTGCCACCGACGCCCCATTGAGTGGTGACGACCTGAACAAAGATGGCATGGTGCAGTTTCCAGCCATCATTGGTGGCACGGTGCCCGTGCTCAATGTGGACGGCTTCAAGCCAGGTGAGTTGCGCATCAATGGCACCGTTTTGGCAGAGATGTTCATGGGCAAAATCACCAAGTGGAATGACCCCAAGTTCACCGCCTTGAACCCCGGTAAAAACCTGCCCGATCAGGCCATCACCGTGGTGCACCGCGCCGACGGGTCTGGTACCACCTTCAATTGGACCGATTACCTGACAAGCGTCAGCAAAGAGTGGGCTGACACCGTGGGCCGTGGCGCTGCCGTCAAGTGGCCAGCTGCTTCATCGGTGGGTGGCAAGGGCAACGAGGGTGTAGCCGCCAACGTCAACCGCGTCAAAGGCGCCATTGGTTACGTGGAATATGCCTACGTCAAGAAAAACAACATGAACTTCATGCAAATGCTCAATGCCGATGGCAAATATGTCAGCCCAGATGACCTGACCTTCGCTGCCGCAGCGGCGGGTGTGGATTGGTTCAGCGTCCCGGGCATGGGTGTTTCCATGGTCAATGCCAAGGGTGCCAACAGCTGGCCCGTCAGCACGGCCTCGTTTATTCTGATGTACAAAGATCCCTCTGACAAAGCGCTGGCTCAAGAAGCTTTGAAGTTTTTTGACTGGTCCTTCAAAAATGGCAAGCAAATGGCAGCCGACTTGGACTACGTGGCTTTGCCCGACGGTTTGACACGGCAAATTCGTGAGCGTGTTTGGTCGCAAATTGCCAAATAAGTTGTTTCTTCTGAAATGATCAACACCAAATGCTGGGCACTGTCGTGTCCGTCATTTGGTGTTGTGACCCCGCCAAAGCTACACCATGGCCCTCACTGAGACCCATCCCATGAGCCACCCCGCTGAAACCCAGACCTTGAGTGCCGAAGCCCGTTTGGCGGTGGCCAAGCGACAGCAACTGCAAGACAAGTTCTTTCATGCCCTGACACTGGGCTTTTCGTTGTTGGTATTGGTTGCCTTGATGGGCATCTTGGTTTCCTTGGTTGTCAACGCTTGGCCGGCATTTCAAAAGTTTGGCGTGGGCTTTATTTGGCGTGTCGAGTGGGACATCATCAACCAAGAGTTTGGTGCAGCCATTGCCATTTTTGGCACCGTTGCCAGCGCATTCATTGCTTTGTTGATTGCAGTGCCGCTGTCTTTTGGCATTGCGGTGTTTTTGACCGAGACCTGCCCCGTGACATTGCGACGCCCCTTGGGCACGGCCATTGAGTTGCTGGCGGCGGTTCCTTCCATCATCTATGGCATGTTTGGTCTTTTCGTTTTTGCGCCTTTGTTTGCCGAGTACGGCCAACCGGCTTTGCAGTCCACCTTGGGCCAAATGCCCATCTTCAGCAGTTTGTTTGGTGGCGCCATGAATGGCATTGGCATTTTGGCGGCTGGCATCATCTTGGCGTTTATGATTTTGCCTTTCATCGCCGCGGTCATGCGCGATGTGTTTGAAATTGTTCCTCCCGTTTTGCGCGAATCCGCCTACGGCATTGGCTGTTCAACCTGGGAAGTGGTGCGCAACATTGTGTTGCCTTACACCCAAAAAGGGGTGATCGGCGGGGTGATGTTGGGCCTGGGTCGCGCCCTGGGTGAGACCATGGC
>Ga0214921_10005207_pt1 | contig 18515 bp, 5 predicted proteins | sample LL1505_MetaG_FD_177992 | JGI IMG/M metagenome (GOLD analysis project Ga0214921, IMG submission 177992) | Freshwater microbial communities from Lake Lanier, Atlanta, Georgia, United States - LL-1505 | ecosystem: Environmental > Aquatic > Freshwater > Lake | place: USA: Georgia | collected 2015-05-28 | reverse complement strand
TATTAGTTATAAAAAAAGTTAATTTAATTTAATTTAATAATTGCATTCATTGCATTAGTATTTAGACCATTATATGTATTTAATAACATTTTACGCAATGAATGCCATTTATTTGTATCATCATCATTAATTAAATTAATATCAAAATAATATGTACCATTGCGTGAATCATTAAAAACATAATTAAAACATTTAAGATGTCTTCCGTTTTCTAATACTAAATCAATCTGGAACAGAGTTTTCAATTTGGTTTTTGTTAATGTTCCTAACAAAAATATTATGAATTCCTCTTCATTCAAATTATGTGGAATTCTAATATACATTTGTTGTGTATCACCCTTTTTAAATGTAAAAGTAACATCAAAACAATCTATCGCATTATCAATACAATGTTTCTTAAATTTCTCTTTCTTTTCTTTTTCTAATATTGCAATAAATTCTTGCATATTTATTAGATCTTTTAGAGATACCATTGAAGTTTGTTCAGGTTCTGATTTATAATGACAATCTGCACATTTATTACATTTACTACATTTTGTTCCAGGAGGATATACTATATTTTCCTTATATTTAATAACTGCATCTAATGATGACTGATGTTGCCCTTTGAAATCTTTTACCATTTTATTACGAAAATTATTCCAATAATGAGTATCCATATCTCCATTTACATCTATATTAAAATAATATTTACCAGATCTTCCTGGAGTAATTGCATAATCAAAACAATGGACACCAATACCATAATATACACATAATGAAATTTTTGTTATGTCCATCAATTTATCAATAGTTAATACTCCTAATATAAATTTTATAAAATCATCCTCCGTTATTTTATGAGGAACTTTAATCTCAAAATGAAACTGTTCATAACTATTAAATGTCATTATAACGTCTACAAAATTTTTATCGTCATAATTACTCTTAATACAAACACATTTAGATTGGCTTTCCTCTAATGAATTAAAAATATAATCGTTCAAATTAACGTTCATATATATATATATATAATTTTAATTATATATATGTTATCAACAATAAAAAAATCAATTTTTAATACGGCATCTATTATAGATACCTATAATACACAATCAATAGGAATATACAGATAATACATATTATATTATTTTTTGTGTTATTACCATCATATAGTTCATATTCATTACCATCATATAGTTCATATTTATTATCATCAGATATTTCAGATTTATTAATAACAGATAGTTCTAATTTATTACCATTAGATAGTTCAGATTTATTAATAACAGATAGTTCTAATCTATTACCATTAGATAGTTCAGAATTATGAATAACAGATAGTTCTAATTTTTTATAACCATTAGATAGTTCAGATTTATTATCGTTAGATAGTTTAGGTTTATTGTAAATAGCTCTATATTTTTCCATCACATCCACTACAGGTGGTTCAGATTTATTAATAACAGATAGTTCTAATCTATTACCATTAGATAGTTCAGAATTATGAATAACAGATAGTTCTAATTTTTTATAACCATCAGATAGTTCAGATTTATTACCATTAGATAGTTTATTAGATAGTTTATTGTAAATAGCTCTATATTTTTCCATCACATCCACTAAAGGTGGTTCAGATTTATTACCATTCGATAGTTCAGATTTATTACCATTAGATTGTATAGATGCAATACGTTTAGTTAGTGAAGGTGTATCATCATCATCATCATCATATTGTTCATATTCAGAATCATCACCATCAGATAGTTCAGAATCATCACCATCAGATAGTTCAGAATCATCACCATCAGATAGTTCAGATTTATTACGATCAGATAGTTCAGATTTATTACGATTAGATAGTTCAGATTTATTACCATCAGATAGTTTAGATTTATTATCATCAGATAGTTTAGATTTATTATCATCAGATAGTTTAGATTTATTATCATCAGATAGTTCAGATTTATCACGATCAGATAGTTTAGATTTATTATCATCAGATAGTTTAGATTTATTATCATCAGATAATTCAGATTTATTACGATCAGATAATTCAGATTTATTACGATCAGATAATTCAGATTTATTACGATCAGATAGTTTAGATTTATTATCATCAGATAGTTCAGATTTATTATGATTAGATAGTTCAGATTTATTATCATTAGATAGTTTAAGTTTATTGAAAATAGTTCTATATTTTTCCATCACATCCACTACAGGTGGTTCAGATTTATTACCATCAGATAGTTTAGGTTTATTACCACAAGATAGTTCAGATTTATTACGATTAGATAGTTCAGATTTATTACCATCAGATAGTTTAGGTTTATTACCACCAGATAGTTCAGATTTATTACGATTAGATAGTTCAGATTTATTACCATCAGATAGTTTAGGTTTATTACCATCAGATAGTCCAGATTTATTATCATTAGATAGTTTAGGGTTATTACCATTAGATATTTTAGGTTTATTACCATCATAATTGCTCGTAACACTATTTGTTGTCTTTGTGTTAATTATATTAGTTGTATTAATATTTTGTTGTTTTGATTTGTTGCTATCATATGATTCAGAATTATTACCATAAGGTAGTTCTAAATTAAGTTTGTTAAAAAACATAGTCATAATACTATTATTATGGGTATTGTTTGATTCTAATAAAGAGTTAATAGATTTGATATGATGATCACAATGTTTTATTCTATTGGGATATATATTTTTATATATGTATGTAATTAGTTCATTATAAGTGAGATAACAGTTATGAAACCCTAGTAATTCTTCAGTAAATTTACATATATGATAATTAGGACATTTGATAATGGCAAAAACTCTGACATCAAGTTTGAGTGCTAATTTACAAAGTTCAAGAGTTTTATTATTAATATAATGTAAAGCAAGTGGAATTTGTTTGATAGCCAATTGACATATTTCATCAGTTTGATTTTTAATATATTTGATCATTAATCCATTGGCCTGAACAGCAGATTTACAATCATCATATGGTTGAAACTGTAAAAATGTGAGATATTTATATGAGTCATTATATTTATTTTTGATGTGTTTATCATTAATAAATATATTACATAGTTCTTCAGTTTGAAACTGTATAAATCTGAATACAGTAATATCTTGTTGAATAGCTAATTTACAGATGTCAATAAGTTGGTTATAATTAAGAGAATCGTTGTATTGTTGATTATCTAAAGTGTTAATATTTTCTTGAATAGGACAAGGAGATAAATGATTTATAACGATCGATTTACGATTCAAATGTGTTTGATTAATAAATTGTAGAGTCGAAGGGTTTTTTTGGATTGCTAATTTACATATATCGTAAGTTTGGTTTCGAACAAATTGAAGAGCTATAGGTTTTTGTTTAACAGCAAGAGTGCATATATCGTCGTTTTGTTTTAGAACAAATTGAAGAGCCATTGGATTATGTTTAACAGCAAGAGTACATATATCGTCGTTTTGTTTTAGAACAAATTGAAGAGTCATAGGTTTTTGTTTAACAGCAAGAGTGCATATATCGTCGTTTTGTTTTAGAACAAATTGAAGAGCCATTGGATTTTGTGTAACAGCTAAAGTACATAGATCATCAGTTTGTTTTTGAATAAATTTAAGAGTCATACCATTTTGTGTAACAGCTAAAGTACATAGATCATCAGTTTGATTATTAACAAATTGAATAGTAGTTGGATTATTCTGTATAGCTAATTTACATAGATCATAATTTTGATTTTTAACAAATTGAAGAGCATTAGGATTATTCTGTATAGCTAATTTACATAGATTATCAGTTTGATTGTTAACAAATTGAAGAGCGATTCCTTTTTGTTGAACAGCAAATTCACAAAGTTCATAAGTTTGGTTCTTGACAAATTTAATAGAAATTGGATATTTTTGTATTGAATATTTGCATAAGTTGTCTGTTTGATTACGTATAAACATAAGTGCATTTTTGTGTGTATCGATAGCAGTTTTACAGAAATCATAATTTTGTTCTTTATGAAAAGCGATAAATTTAGGTGTTTTATTGATTGCAATAATAAGAAGTTCATTACTGAAGTCTTTAAAATTATTTTCATCGATAAAATCGAGAGTATTAAAACGTACAAAATTAAGTGCGGATGAATTTTGTTGAACAGCTAATCTACATAGTTCTTTGGTTTGTTTTTGAACGTATTTAATAGTGAGACCATTTTTTTGAACAGCTATTTTACATATTTCATAGGGTTGAAATTTTAATTTTTTTAATAATGATGGAGTATTATGTACAAGAATCATTAAGATATTATATGTAATTTTTGTAATAAATTTAGATGCTTTATGATTTTGTTTAACAGCAATTTCACACAGTTCATCAGTTTTATTATCAACAAATTCTAATAGGAGTCCATCTTTTTGAAGAACTAATTTACATAATTCATTAGTTTGATTATTTTTTGGAATAATTTTAAATAAGGAACAGTCGATTTGGAGAGCGATATTGCAAATATGTTCATTTTTATCATGGATATATTTAAATGAATCTTTATTTTCCGAGACTGCAATTTCACAAATTTCTTTAGTTTGGTTTTTAATATATTGAAGTAATAGTCCACATTGTTGAACAGCAATTTTACACAGTTCTTCGGAAGGATTATTAAGACATTTTATAACTTGTCCATTATTTTCGACAGCTGTTTTACATAATTCATAAGTTTTAGAACGTATAAATGCCAAAGAGATTGGGTTATTATTAACAGCAAAATTACATAGTTCTTGAGTTTGATCTTTAATAAAACGTAAATAAGAACAATCTTGTTCAATAACACATTTATATATTTGGAATGTTTTAAAATATATACCAAAAAAAGCGTCTTTATTTTGTTTAATGGCAATAGAACATAATTCATTATATTTTAATAATTCTTTATCATAAGTATAACAATCAGAAAGTTTTATTCCGTGTTCGATATAATTTAATAATTCTTTATTATAAGGAGAATTTTCATCTCCAGATAATTGTATTCCATATTTAAATGGTGACTGAACATATATTAGTGCTAATCCATTTTGTTGTACTGCTAATTTATTAATTTTATACGCATCATAGTCGTTATTAATCATATTATCGTTAAATAAATAACAATATTTCAGTGCGAACCCATTTTGTTTAACAGCTAATTCACACAGTTCATTTTTTTCTTTATTATTAACATTTAATAAGAAACAATATTGGATTGCAAGTCCATTATTTTTAATGGCCAATCTACATAATTCCAAATATTTGTCGGAATGTTCAATATTATTAACGAATTGTATAGCAAGACCATTTTGTTTAACGGCAAATTCACACAGTTCATAAGTTTGATTTTTAACAAATTGTAGCATGAGTCCATTATTTTGAACAGCAATTTTACATATATCATCTGTTTGTCCATTTATAGTATATTTAAGTGCAAGTGCATTATTATTAACAGCAATTAAGTATATTTTATTTAATGTTAAAATATCAAAGAGAGACATATCAACAAATTGGATAGCCATACCATTTTGTGTAACAGCTTTTTCACACAAATCATATGTCATATATTTTTTATTAACAAATTGTAATGCCATACCATTATTATCAATAGCACTATCAATAATAGTTTTATATTCTTCATTATTAGTGTCAATTGTATATTGTAATGCAAGTCCATTTTGTTTAACAGCATATATACAATAATAATAGTTACGTTTAGTTTGTGGTGTATAATATTGTAAATGCATACCATTGGTAGACAAAACATATCCAAATCTTTCATCAAGAACAATGTCATTACATCTCCTCTCAAATGATACTAAATACTCATATCCTTTGTAAAACTCACTAGGATTATAATCATAATCACACACAAAATCAACATGCATTTCATGGTCTTCATCATAATCTTCATTAGGAATAACACCTGGAAAACATTCTTTGTTTGCTTCATATGTTCCTCTATGTATCGCATCTTGCTTCGCAAGCTGAAGAAATTTGTAATTTTGAAAATCATAACATGCTGTTAAATCAAAATATCGTTGTTTAACATATTGAAAAGCATCAAGATTATTATTAATAGCAGCAAGACACGTTTCAGTAGTTTGAGTTTTGACAAATTTTAATGCGAGCCCATTTTTTTGTACTGCTTCCATACATATATCTAATGTTTGATATTTAATGTATTCTAGAGCCATTGGATTTTGTGTGACAGCAATTTTTTCAAGGGCAACAATATATTTAAAAGGGCCTGTTATTACAGTACAAGGTGTGTAATAATTTTGTGATTTTATATCACAGTTTTTATTTATATATTTAATAGCAAAACCATCATTTTTAACAGCAATATTACGTAGTTCATCTAAATCTGTTGATATATCGTTATAATCGTCAACATTTGGAACAAATTTTATTGCACAAGGTGTTTTTGTAACAGCTAATTTACATATATGATGTGTTTTATTTTGAACATATTCAAGAGCATATCCATTTTGTTTAACAGCAATTATACAAATTTCTTCAGTTTGGTTTTTTACATATTGTAATGCATTTCCATTGGATGAAACAGCAATTTTACAAATATCGTCTGTTTGATTTTTTACATATTGTAATGCATAACCAAAGCGTTTAACAGCCAATTTACACAACTCTTCATTTTGATCATAAATATATTTTAATGCAAACGCATTTCTATTAATAGCAAATACACATATGTCATACCAAATTTTGTTACTACATATCAGAGGAGCTCCATCGTCTGTACATTTTTTTGTATATTTATCAATGTTTGGATAATTTTTATTAATAATATAATGTAATATATTAGTTGAAACTTTTTTATGTTGATTATTTTGAAAAGTTATAGTATCATAGACTCTAATAGTTGATGATTCAATCGCAATTTTACATAATTTATCTGTTTTATTTGCACAATACAAAATAACCGATCCATCTATTCTAAGAGCATGTTCATATAAATTATCTATTATATTATCATTAATATTAACTTTATTAATTCCATCCGGAAAGGATTGAGGCTCTGAACCATTATTAGAACAGGCGGATCCTTCAAGATATTCTTCTAAATATTTAGTAATAGCACCAAATCCATCTGGATCATTACTAACCACAATTTTACATAAATTTAAATTTGGTTTATTAATATATTTGAAAAAAAATGCATCATAATATAATGCAAAACCAGAAAACTCTTGATTAATATTTATTAAGTTTTTAATTAAATCACAATGTTTTTCAAAAAACATTTGTTTATCTTTATAAGAACTTGTTCTAATAATAGTACCTATAACACTAATTATCATCTTAAACAATGTATATAATTCAACATTATTTATATTGAGTTCATCAGAATTAATTGTATTTATCATTATATTACTATTTACATCCAAAAATATTGATAACTTATCTAATGTATCAATGTTTTTGATACTATCTATAAATATAGATTGTATATGCTTAGTAGCCATATTATATAAATTAATTCATATTAACATATTATCTTCTATTATATAAAATATCAATTTTTTTAATATTGTTTAACATCTTATATAATGTATAAAACAGTATGATAATCAGAGATAACGTCCAATATAAATAAACATAATATGAATCAAATTTGTTTAGATAGTTAGTAATAATGATATTGATACACCATTTGGTAATGTACCATTTTTGAAATCAACATGTCCAGTTATTAGATCATTTTGATTTAATGAAATATTAACTAATGATGAGTTATTAGTAGAAACGGATCCATCAACAATAGTAATAATTATACCAGCATCGACACCATTAATAAATAATGATGCATTGTAACTAATATTTTTGGATAATTCTTTAATACTAAAAGAGACTGAAATAATTGTACAATTTGTTGGAATAATAATAGAATTAGCATACAATTTATTAGACGCTGAACCAACACCCACATAATCATTTGAATTTACTGGTGATGCACTAAATAATGTAATTATTGATTTAGTAATACCATCCTTACCATCATTACCATCCTTACCATCATTACCATCCTTACCATCCTTACCATCATTACCATCTTGCCCTTTGTCACCTTTATTACCTTTTGTTCCAGTGTCACCTTGTTTTCCTTTTTCACCTTGTTCTCCTTTTTCACCTTGTTCTCCTTTTTCACCATCATTACCATCCTTACCATCATTACCATCTTGCCCTTTTTCACCTTCTGGACCCTGATTTCCTTTAGGCCCAACATCGCCTTTATCTCCTTTGTCCCCTTTATCACCTTTATCGCCTCTATCTCCCTTGTCACCTTTATCACCTTTATCACCTTTGTCACCCTGAATACCTTGTTCGCCTTGAATACCTTGATCACCTTGGATACCTTGATCGCCTTTAGGTCCTGAATTACCATCATTGCCATTAATACCTCGGTCGCCTTGTTGTCCTTTATCACCTTTAGAACCGATATCACCTTTATCCCCTTTATCACCTTTAGAACCGGTATCACCTTTAATTCCTTGTTCTCCATCTTGCCCTGTTTCACCACGTGGTCCTTGTTCACCTTGCATTCCAGTATCACCTTGATCCCCTTTATCACCTTTATCACCTTTATCACCTTTTGGTCCAGCTGGTCCGATACAACCTGGAACACCATTATTACCAGGACATCCTTTATCACCTTTATCACCTTTACAACCTCGATCACCTTTGGGTCCGATATCACCACATAGACCTTTAGGTCCGATAGGTCCAATTAAACCATTATCACCTTTAGGTCCCATATCACCTTTATCTCCTTTATCACCTTTACATCCTTTTTCTCCACGATCACCTTTACAACCATGTTCTCCTTTATTACCTTTCTCACCTTTTTGTCCAGTATCACCCTTATCACCTTTAGGTCCTTTACATCCAATATCACCTTTATCTCCCTTGTCACCCTGATCTCCACGATGTCCTTGATCTCCTTTCAAACCATTTTCACCTTTATCACCTTTATCACCTTTACATCCAATATCTCCCTTATCTCCCTTTTTACCATCTTGACCACTTTCTCCTCTTTCTCCACAGTCCCCTTTATCACCTTTGTTACCGTGATCTCCTTTTACTCCAGAATCCCCTTTTAAACCACGTTCTCCACGTTCACCACGTTCTCCCTGAACACCTTTTTCACCTTGTTGACCTCTACATTTACAATCACAATTACATTTATCTTGATCAGAATAACTAGTTTCTGTGTCAGATGATGAACAGTCTGTATATTTTGTTTTATTTTTATTATATTTTTTTGTTTTTTTTGATTTTCTATTACAGTCAGAATCAGAATCAGAATTACTTTTACTTGAATTTTTATGTTTATCCATATTATATATATATATATATATAATATTATATTTTTTGTATAATGTTGATATTTATTTATAACTATAATATTTTTTTCGTTATTTATTTTTTTTTGTATAAAAGAAAGATAATTAAAAATTAAAAATTATATATAACGATATTGAATATCAACGTCTGTATCAAGGATATTTAATTTAGTTAAAACAGTATGGAGATTTTTTACATATTCAAATCTCAATGATTTAAGTAATCTGAATAATAGAGTATTTGCATAATCAGTGTCAGTTAAGGAGCAAGAAGATGGGTCATTGAAAGCTCTATTAAGAAGTGAATATTTATAATTATTATTTAATTCAAATTTAAAACGTTCAATATATCTCCGACATAAACGTCCCATATGAAAAAACTCGATACTAATATAGCTTGCTTTATTTTCATTACAATCATAACACAGAGTTTGTAAATTAAATACCTTATTATTGCCACAACAAGAAACAGATAGAATATGGTCTTTAGTTAAATTATGTGTAGTACCACAATGGTTACATTTAAATTCTTTGGAATAAATAGATAGTCCATTATCAGGAAACCAGAAAGCTCTATTATAATATGGTTTATTGTCACGATAATTGAAGAAAGTTTCTCCATTTTTAATAATTTTTTTAGACCAAATAATTTCTTTAATGGTGGGTAAAATGGGAAAATAAATATTTTTGTTATGAATTAAATTTTTTTCTAAATTATCAATTTCATATTGGATATTTTGTTCTTCTAGTGAGATAATATCGTCTGTTTTATATTCATTTGGAATTGTTATTATTGTATGGGAATTTAATTGTGAAGCCTGAAATTCAGTATCAGAAGATCCATTTTTTTTTTCATCTTTAATGATTTGTTCATTTTGAGTACTATTTTTTCTTTTAAGTTTTTTATGTATTTTATATGTTTTAGAAGGTTTGGATACATTATTTCCAATATTAGTTTCATTGGGAGTGTTATAATATTTAAAAGTTTTTAATAATTTGTTAGCATATTTTTCAGCTCGTTTATTATTAAAGTCAGCATCAATTTCAGTTTTTAATTGATTTTGTAATGTTTTATAAATTTGTGGATATATTAATAAAATACTGAATCCGATTTTATTAGCATTAATATCTTCTCTAATAAAATCATCAAATTTATCAGTAAGTCGGTCTCTATGTTTTATAATAATATCTTTATTTTTTAAAAATGGAACAATATTACCAATAACAATAGATAATTTTTCATAAATACGTTTAGCATCTTCTTCAGAATGAAATTCAATATATTTAATAATTTTATCTAATATATTATTATAGTTATTATATTTGATATTTTTTTTTATTTGATTGATGAATACAGCTCTTTTTTCAAATATATTATTAATTAAATTATCATAATCATTAACTAATTTATTAACATTAATTAATAAATTATTAGATTTATTTTCAATATGATCGAATTGATATATATTTGTTACCATTGTACGACTCTTTTTTATATTCCTTAATATTGATGACATAATATTTGAATATTCTTTTACTTCGTTATTATATGAACATTCGCACGTTATATGATCGTAACATTTATCAGATTCATTATCATTATCAGTATCAAATGTATCAATAAATACATCACTATCGTCGACACTATAATTTTCGTTATAGATATCATTATCATCATAGTTGGTTTGAGAGTCAATACTATCAGAATCACATTCTTTAATATATTTTTGAACATAATCTGGTTCTAAATTATGATCGGAATGAAGTTCCGAATCAGAATAATAATCTGGATCATAATCTTGATCAACATTAAAAATATCCATATCAATACCAATAAATTTTGGAATATTATCAATAAAAGATGTATGTGTAAATAACTGTTGAATTTCATCATTAACACTATTCATAACACTAAAATAAATATTAGCCTGACTTACATTTTTATTAAATTTAAAATAATGATGGTCAATATAGTCGTCAATAGTATCATATTTAATGCTTTCTTTAATTTTGAAAAAATTATTACTATTGATAATTTCTTTTATAAATTTGTTATTTTTTTCTGTCAATTTCATTTCGATTTTATATTTATCAAAAACATCTATTTTTGGACATCCATGTAATTTTAATTTTGTTTTAAAATAATGATGGTATGATATTGTGGATTTACATTTATGAACAATGTAATTACATGCATTTTTATATTGATACATCATATTAATTTTATCATATATGTTTATGGCTAATGCGGTTGCTTTTTTTTTATAAGGATAATCCTTCAAAAGTGTAGATTTGTTTGACATTCTAATAATAAAATATTATGTATTATTATATTATTATTAAAATAAAATATCAATTTTTTAATATGGTGGCCTATCCTAAGTAATTATATGTGATGTTTAACATTACATATAATTACTTAGGATAGGCCGCCATATTAAAAAAGGGATCGAGGCTGTTTATACTCTGATAGTATATTAAATTATTTATCATTTCAGATGTTTTACATCTGAAATGATAAATAATTTAATATACTATCAAGAGATAAACAACCAAGATCAATTTTTTAATATGAGTTTAACATAAATATAAATAATATATAATAGATAAAATAGTCTATTATAATATGAATAAACGTGTATGTAATTTTATTAATAAAAATTATATAATGGATGTGTTAATATACATATACACAATATATATATATTTAATGTATAATGATCATAATGATGGTTTAATACATTTCTATAATGGTGATAAAATATATAAGTCATTATATGTAGCGATAATAATGAACGAAAGTATTGTGGTTGGTATAAACTTAATTAGAGCTTGTTATAATACAATTATGAGTAAAATATATATCACATATAATTACTTAATGGAGACAGATATGAAAGCCATTATAAAAAAAATAAATATAAATTCTATTAGCTATGATGTTAATAATATGAATACATTTAATAAATATATATTATATATGATGGTATTATTAATATCATTAATATATAAAATTTTATTTTGGACAAGTAATGATTTTATAATAAATATAATATTATTAAGTTTAACATTAAGACCATTTAAGACGTTAATACTAAATAGTGAATATTTTTTAAGAATACGGCGAAGTATAGATAAAAAAATAAATACGACAATGAGTTATATATTGAGTAAAATCGCGTCTAAAGCAATAAATAATTTAAATATAATATGTATGGATGTATGTCCAAATATAAATTATTATGAATTAACCCCATTTTTTGATAATTTTCATGATTATAAAGATGATATAATATTAATTATAAAATCAATATTTAGCCATATTATAGTATCATCTTTTAAAAATAGTAATTATTCAGTAATAAAATATATATTCACTTTTATCCACAAATATCAAATTGAAGAACTATCATATTTAAGAAATATATTAAATAATTCAAATGATGCTAATATATTAACAAAAAAAGATATAAGTAAAATAATAGCATCACGTGAATGGAAAAAATTATTTTCTCAGAAATCAATTAATAGTATATTACATATATTGAAAAATGCAAACAGTAACTCACATTATATTGATACCATTACCAATGATATTATGTTCAATATACTAAGATATTTTACGTTTTGGACATTTTTATATATTAGTCAGTTGTTTAGCATCATATGTGATTTATTAATATTTTATAAACATACTATAGAACCAAATAAAAAAACAATATGTTATAGAGATTTATTATATAATTTAATTGCATATATATTAGGCATATTTGTTATATATAATTATTCATTTAATATTGGTAGTTTAATATGTGTATATGGTCATAATTTTATTAATGTTTTAATAAATATTGCAAAAGATATTGAACTATATAAGATTTACAATAAATTGACACTATATATAATTACATCATCTCTAGTTAGTATATTAGAACATAATTATTTACACCAATTAATATTATATTATTATTATGATAGATATTTTGACGGAAATTTTATTATGTTAGTTATATATATATTATCAAGTATATCAAATTTTAATTTATATCATGTATTATCGTTATGTTTATTTTTCTATGTTTTGTCTATAACTTTGTATCAAAATAATAAACAATTATTGTTCCAATTAAATGAAAATTATATAAAACTATGTCAATCCAATGATATATCATCATATTATAGTAACAAACTATCCATTAATAATAAATTATTATTAACACATATACCTAACAGTATTATTAATGACCAATTAATTCCCATAAAACAACATAACATTATAAAAGATCATAATATTAACAATAATGATTTTAATTATATATATATTGCTCCTGATTTATTTGATAAAAATAATGATACTGAATATTGTAACAATTTATTTGATAAAAATTATTTTGTTATAGATAATACAACAAATAATAATCATATTAAAGATTATTCACATACTTCTGATTTTGATGACAATGAGTTTGTAATCTTAAATAATTATATTATATAAATATATTAGTTAAATAAAAAAATATGTAATTAATATATTTTTTTTTATAACACTATATTGATGACTAAATAACATATTTTTTTAATATTAAGATGATGATTTTAATATTATTAATTAAATGATTTTATATATGATCGAATTATAAATATAGAAAAAATATTATGTTATATATATATATATATAATGTCAACAGGGCCAACAGGATATACAGGAGCGACCGGTAGAACTGGACCAACTGGATATACAGGATATACAGGATATACAGGAGCAACAGGAAGAACAGGTCCAACAGGAGTAACTGGACCAACTGGGCCAACAGGAGCAACAGGAAGAACCGGACCAACAGGAGCAACAGGAAGAACCGGACCAACTGGGCCTACTGGACCAATAGGACCAACAGGACCAACAGGAGCAACAGGAAGAACCGGACCAACTGGGCCTACTGGACCAATAGGACCAACAGGACCAACAGGAGCAACAGGAAGAACCGGACCAACAGGTGCAACAGGAAGACCTGGATCGATGGGTCTTCGTGGTATCCCAGGGTCACAAGGGCCAATCGGTTTACAAGGAATACAAGGTATAAATGGTCCACCAGGACAAGCAGGACCAATCGGAGCAACAGGAACAACCGGACCAACTGGTTATACAGGTTATACAGGAGCCGCGGGACCAGAAGGTGAAACAGGTTACACCGGTTATACAGGTTATACGGGTTATACAGGTCCAAAAGGTGATACAGGTTACACTGGTTATACAGGTTATACGGGTTATACTGGCTATACAGGAGCCACAGGTTATAATGGTGAAACTGGTTACACCGGTTATACAGGTTACACTGGTTATACAGGTTATACAGGAGCCACAGGTTATAATGGTGAAACTGGTTACACCGGTTATACAGGTTATACTGGCTATACAGGAGCCACAGGTGAAACAGGTTACACAGGTTATACGGGTTATACAGGTTATACAGGACCAAAAGGTGAAACAGGTTATAATGGTGAAACTGGTTACACCGGTTATACAGGTTATACTGGCTATACAGGAGCCACAGGTGAAACAGGTTATACAGGTTATACAGGTTATACAGGACCAAAAGGTGAAACAGGTTATACAGGTTATACCGGTTATACAGGTTATACTGGACCAAAAGGTGAAACAGGTTACACAGGTTATACAGGAGAAACAGGTTATACGGGTTATACAGGAGTCACAGGTTATACAGGTTATACTGGTCCAAAAGGTGATACCGGTATGGGGTTTATAGTATTTGCAACATTTCAAACTGTAAATGAATTACCACCAATTGATCCTAATAACAATTTATACGAAGGGCAAAATGTTCTTGGACAGTTTACTATTATTACTGGCGGTCAAATGTTTGTTTACTTAGGTACCGCTGGTAATACCGGTCCATTAGATCCTGTTGGATATACTGGTTATAAATATGTTGGTGATGTAACAGATGAAAGTATTATTAAAGGTGATACAGGTTATACTGGAGCCACAGGTTATACAGGAGATAAAGGAGAGACAGGTTACACAGGTTATACAGGTTACACAGGTTATACTGGTTATACAGGAGATAAAGGAGAGACAGGTTATACTGGTTATACGGGTTATACAGGTTACACAGGTTATACTGGTTATACAGGAGGCAAAGGAGAAACCGGTTATACAGGCTACACAGGTTACACAGGATATACGGGTTATACGGGTTATACAGGGTATACAGGTGAGACAGGTTACACAGGTTATACAGGTTACACTGGAGAAACCGGTTATACAGGTTACACAGGAGAAACCGGTTACACTGGAGAGACTGGTTATACAGGTTACACAGGAGAAACTGGTTATACAGGTTACACAGGAGAGACTGGTTATACGGGTTATACAGGTTATACAGGTTATACAGGATACACTGGTGAGACCGGTTATACAGGTTACACAGGAGAAACCGGTTATACAGGTTACACTGGAGAAACAGGTTATACAGGATACACTGGTGAGACCGGTTATACAGGTTACACAGGAGAAACCGGTTATACAGGTTACACTGGAGAAACAGGTTATACAGGAGAAACCGGTTATACTGGTTACACAGGTGAAACCGGTTATACAGGTTACACAGGAGAAACCGGTTATACAGGTTACACAGGAGAAACAGGTTATACAGGTTACACAGGAGAAACCGGTTATACAGGTTACACAGGAGAAACAGGTTATACAGGTTACACAGGAGAGACGGGTTATACAGGTTACACAGGAGAAACAGGTTATACAGGTTACACAGGAGAGACGGGTTATACAGGTTACACAGGAGAGACGGGTTATACAGGTTACACAGGAGAAACAGGTTATACAGGTTACACAGGAGAGACGGGTTATACAGGTTACACAGGAGAAACCGGTTATACAGGTTACACAGGAGAAACAGGTTATACAGGTTACACTGGAGAAACAGGTTATACAGGTTACACAGGAGAAACCGGTTATACAGGTTACACTGGAGAAACCGGTTATACAGGTTACACAGGAGAGACGGGTTATACAGGTTACACTGGAGAAACAGGTTATACAGGTTACACAGGAGAAACCGGTTATACTGGTTATACAGGTTATACTGGTCCAAAAGGTGATACCGGCATGGGGTTTATAGTATTTGCAACGTTTCCAACTGTAAATGATTTACCACCAATCGATCCTGATGACAATTTATACCTAGAGCAAAATGTTCTTGGTCAATTTACTATTATTACTGGCGGACAAATGTTTGTTTACTTAGGTACCGCTGGTAATACAGGTCCTGTTGGATATACTGGTTATAAATATGTTGGTGATGTAACAGATGAAAGTATTATTAAAGGTGATACAGGGTATACAGGTTACACAGGAGAAACCGGTTATACAGGTTACACTGGAGAAACCGGTTATACAGGTTACACAGGAGAAACCGGTTATACAGGTTACACAGGAGAAACTGGTTATACAGGTTATACTGGAGAAACAGGTGCAACTGGTTATACAGGAGAAACAGGCTATACAGGAGACACCGGAGATACAGGTGCAACTGGATATACAGGTTACACTGGAGAAACCGGTTATACAGGTTACACTGGAGAAACCGGTTATACAGGTGCAACTGGATATACAGGTTACACAGGAGAAACAGGTGCAACTGGTTATACAGGTTACACAGGAGAAACCGGTTATACAGGTTACACAGGATATATCGGAGATACAGGTTACACTGGATATACTGGTTACACAGGAGAACCAGGTGCAACTGGATATACAGGTTATACTGGTTTTACTGGACCTGTTGGAGAAACAGGTTATACCGGTTTTACAGGTTATACCGGTTTTACTGGGCCTGTTGGAGAAACAGGTTACACTGGTTATACAGGTTATACAGGAGAAACAGGTTATACAGGTTATACGGGTTACACGGGAGAAACAGGTTATACAGGTTACATTGGAGAAACAGGTTACACAGGTTATACTGGTTACACTGGTTATACGGGTTACACAGGTGCTACTGGTCCAGCTGGTGCTACTGGTTCTACTGGCCCTCAAGGAGCTACAGGTATTGCAGGATATGTTTCAACCCTTACCCCAAACACTTCCGGATTGATTCCAGTGATGACGCAGTCGTCTCAAGCTGGGTTCACGATATCCGCAAGTACGGAATTCCTCCCAGGTAACTTTCAAGCGTGGAGGGCTTGTGATGGCAGTACAACGACGGACTGGGCGGCACAAGGATCTAGTCTTCCTATATGGTGGCAGGTTCAGTGTCCAACCTCGGTTCCTATTTGGAAATTTGAGATTTCCCGAAGGTCTTCTCCAGGTGAATATTTAGTGAATTTCGAGTTTCAAGGAAGTAAAAACGGAACTGCATGGACTACACTAACAACTGTGACTGGGGGTCTTGACAATAATGTAGGTATTCCCCCTAATGTGCTAGTAGTATCTGTGAATGATCCGACTTATACGCCATATAATTATTATCGTGTTCAAGCAACATCTACAGCAGGGTCTAACCCTGGAATTGGGATATTCCAGTTATACTCTTATACGGACAACATGGCGATCGGAGCAACAGGATATACAGGTCCAACAGGATATACTGGAGCAACAGGCTCACAAGGACCTCAAGGTGTCACAGGAGCGACTGGAGAAACCGGTTATACAGGTTACATTGGAGAAACAGGTTACACTGGTTATACAGGTTACACAGGAGAAACCGGTTATACAGGTTACATTGGAGAAACAGGTTACACTGGTTATACTGGTTACACAGGAGAAACCGGTTATACAGGTTACATTGGAGAAACAGGTTACACTGGTTATACAGGTTACACAGGAGAAACAGGTTATACAGGTTACATTGGAGAAACAGGTTACACTGGTTATACTGGTTACACTGGAGAAACCGGTTATACAGGTTACATTGGAGAAACAGGTTACACTGGTTATACTGGTTACACTGGAGAAACAGGTTATACAGGTTACATTGGAGAAACTGGTTACACTGGTTATACAGGTTACACAGGAGAAACAGGTTATACAGGTTACATTGGAGAAACAGGTTACACTGGTTATACTGGTTACACTGGAGAAACCGGTTATACAGGTTACATTGGAGAAACAG
>Ga0214921_10005206_pt1 | contig 18518 bp, 16 predicted proteins | sample LL1505_MetaG_FD_177992 | JGI IMG/M metagenome (GOLD analysis project Ga0214921, IMG submission 177992) | Freshwater microbial communities from Lake Lanier, Atlanta, Georgia, United States - LL-1505 | ecosystem: Environmental > Aquatic > Freshwater > Lake | place: USA: Georgia | collected... | reverse complement strand
GCCATTCCAAGAATTTGTGCAAACATAGTCTTGCACATAAATACTATCCTTTGTTTCGTCATAATGCCATCGGGCACCTACCCAAGATGCTCTGGGATTCAGGAGAAAATACTGCGATGAGTAAGTGTCAGTACCAGTCATTGTTTTGTTTTGCAACAACAACAAAGTGCCACCATCTTTGCTCCTGAAATTTGCACAAAACGCAAAGTCACACGCATGCACTTTTCCATCAAACCATGTGTATGTGTAAATCAAGGTTTTCATTCTGTCAAACAATGCTTTTTTTGTGATGATTGACCGGTACCCAGCAAATTTAGTACCAATCGCATCAAAAAGTGGTAAATTTTCAATACTCACTTTTGTATCTTGTTGTTTTCCATCAAAATGTGGGAAGCTCTCAGTGCCCCTAATGATCTCAATACTCACTATGTCTAGTACTTTCTTTTTGCTGGATGATCTGTTCTTTGTGATGGATGACCAGCACTTAGTAAATTTAGCAGCAATAGCATCAAAAAGCGACATTGCTTTTAATGATGATTTTGTATCAGATTGTTTTCATAAAAGTGATACAGCTTAATAGGATTATCAATTTTTTTTTTGCAAAAAGAATATTATGATACGCAATCTAAAATACCTCTAAAATTAATTATTTTTATTTTGGTATCAAACAGATCATATGTCATGGTGTGATTGTTAAATAAAATGAATAATTTATTCATTTTTTTACATATAACCCAAAAAATTGAACATATTAAATCCAGATCTGTGTCAATATATTATTCAAACAAACACCATGAATACACCAGTTGTTTTAATCACTGATATATGTTCTGTAGACATTGATGACATTTTGGGATTAATTTTGATATTGGCAACACACAAAAACATTGTTGGTGTCATTGCATCTCATCATTATAGTAACCATCGTGCAAAAATTACTAAAAAAATATTAACAATGCTTGGGTATGGACATATTAGAGTGTATGCTGGTCATGGTATTCAATTTGGCCTAGAATACAGTGATGACACACGTAGTACTTTTTTTAAGGAAAATAACTTTTTTCCATCACTCTTTGGTTATCCACTTGGAGTAAGAAAAGATGGTGAGAGACAATGGTATCCAAATTTTGGGAAAGCATTTGGTGACTGCTCTGAATATGTTGTTGAGCATAAATCGGGGGCAGACTTTTTGACAAACCTGTTGACAGAATCAGTTGAAAAAGTTAAAGTGATTTGTGTTGCACCACCACATGACCTGGCCCTCATTGATACACATTTGTATCCCAAAATGGATATGTGGTGTATGGGTGGTGGATTTGAGGCAATTGGTGAAACCATCGCATGTCAAAAAATTGGTTATAATTGGGGAATTTGTCCTAATATTGTTGATATTGTTCTAAAAAAGTTGGCAGCATCTGGAACAGCAATGACATTGATTAGTTCACAAATTGTCAGAACTCTTGACATTTCTGTTGCTCTGGAAATTTATAACAAGTGGATGAATTTATATGAAACATGTGAGGTGCCACAAATTACAAAAGAAATTATGTTGGAATGGCTAAAAAGCAATCGTGATAACAAACTGACTGCACATAAGTTAATGTGTGATCCATTCACTATTTATTGTGCACTTCATCCAGATGATTTTGAAACAATCAATGTGTTGGCCAAAATCAATGAATCATTTGTTGTTACAGATGACTGTGGAGGAAAAAGTTATATTGATACTTTGGATATGTTATTGATAGAAAAAGCTATTGTTCCAAATGTTAGAATGATAACAGGTGTCAAAATAGATCACACAAATACTAATATTATTAAAGCAGAAATTACTAGCATTATTGAGGATGTACTGTTTCCCTATGAACATCAAAAATTGTATACAGGATCAATAAAGATTACTTCAGAAAGTGATCCTGTGGATATTAAAAATAAACTCATTGATCATTTGGGTTATGATAGATCACATAGTATTAGAGTTGTGGAAATTATTGGGATTTGTGAACTGTTCACATTGGAAAAGACAATAGAATCAGAAAAACAAATTTGGGATTATTTGCATAATTTGAGGAAACTGTATGACCATGTGATTGTATTGTATGGATACACAGGATATGCATTAAATGGATGCTATGATATCAATTGTCTTGTTGGACATATTGCTGATTCAAATATTGATCCAAATATTGCATTTATTGGAAATATTGTTGATCAAACTCTTGTTGCATTAGAAAGTTGGAAAGCAAAACATTCAAGGAAAGTAAATAGTTTCACATGGTTTGTAAAATCAGGTGAAATGACAAAGTTTGGTGATGATATTGATATAACTGATGGAATTTGTGATGAGATGTTATGTTTTGGTGGAGGAGTTCAATCATTTGCCCAACTTTGTAATATGATTATTGCAGATAAACCTTTTACATGTGTTGGAGATGTAAAAAATCTGAAAGACCCCAAGGATTTAATGGCAGATGGTGTCAATTATTACAGATATTTTGATGCAGCTGAATTTGTGAATTTGTTGATGGTAACCAAGTTTGAGAACATTGAAAATGTGTGTCAAGAGTATTTGAAAATGAGGTGTTTATATGATCCACGCAAAGGTGATGCATCTAGTAAGAAAATGTTATTTGATCATGCAATCAAGAAATTGATAGAATCAAAATAGTTTATTTATTTTTCAAGCAAAAGTTTAAACTCATCTATATATTCATCAACATTAAAATACTTTTCAGGAAAAATTGATTTATCATATGGTCTAAATCATTATAAATATAACTATTTTTTGTAAAAAATGAACATTAGGAAACATTTGAAGGAACAATATAATGTAACATTTAATGACAATTATGATGACACAAAATTAATTGACTTGTTTATAAACAATATTATTGATGCTGATTGTCATGACATGGAGTATAAAAATATGATTGGTTTTTACTATCAAATGATCAAAAAGGATTATGAGAAAATGAAAGAATATTACATGATGGCTATAAAGCTAGGAGATCGTGATGCAGTGACTAATTTAGGATATTATTATCAGTGTGTAGAAAAAGATTATGAGAAAATGAAAGAATATTACTTGATGGCCATAAAGTTAGGAGACAGTGATGCAATGAATAATTTAGGATTGTATTACAAAAAGATAGAAAAAGATTATGAGAAAATGAAAGAATATTATTTGATGGCTATAAAGTTAGGAGACAGTGATGCAATGAATAATTTAGGATTGTATTATGAAGAAGTAGAAAAAGATTATGACAAAATGAAAGAATATTATTTGATGGCCATAAAGTTAGGAGATAATGATGCAATGTATAATTTGGGTCAATATTACAAAAAGATAGAAAAAGATTATGACAAAATGAAAGAATATTATTTGATGGCCATAAAGTTAGGAGATAATGATGCAATGAATAATTTAGGATTGTATTACAAAAAGATAGAAAAGGATTATGAGAAAATGAAAGAATATTATCTGATGGCCATAAAGCTAGGAGACAGTGATGCAATGTATAATTTAGGATTCTATTATGAAGAAGTAGAAAAAGATTATGACAAAATGAAAGAGTATTATCTGATGGCCATAAAGCTAGGAGACAGTGATGCAATGTATAATTTAGGATTCTATTATGAAGAAGTAGAAAAAGATTATGATAAAATGAAATACTATTTATTGATGGCCATTGAATTACAAAATAGTGATGCAATGTGTAATCTGGGCCTGTATTACATGAATGTAGAAAAAGATTATGAGAGAATGAAAGAATATTACTTGATGGCCATTAAATTACAAAATAGTATTGCAATGAACAATTTAGGATATTATTATCAGAGTGTAGAAAAAGATTATGACAAAATGAAATACTATTACATGATGGCTGTTGAAATGAAAAATTGTCATGGTATGAATAATCTAGAGATATTTTACAAAACAAAAAGAAGCAAAAATCCAAATTTGGAAAAAAGGATATCACTGATGAAAACAGAAATATGTCCAATATGTTTTATGGAAACAAAAATAATTCCATTTGATTGTATGCTACATTACTTTTGCATTGATTGTACTTGTCAAATTGATAAATGTGCACTATGTAGATTTCCAAAAAATTGATTTATCAAATCGTTTTAAATTGTTATCATATGAAACACTATTATTTATCTTCACATGGTGGATCTAAAAAAATACATCGATGCACAATATAATATATCATTAAGTGATGTATATAATGATATATTACCAAAAATAAGTGAGTTGTTTATACATGATATTATTGATACATAATGCCATGATCCAATGTATATAAATGTGATTGGGTTGTATTATGAAAAAGTCAAAAAGGATTACAATAAAATGAAAGAATATTATTTAATGGCCATTGAACTAAAAAATAGTGATGCAATGAATAATTTGGGATATTATTATCAGAGTGTAGAAAAAGATTATGAGAAAATGAAACAGTATTATTTGATGGCCATTGAAATGAAAGATGTAGATGCAATGTACAAATTAGGAATATATTACCAGACAGTGGAGAAAGATTACGAAAAAATGAAAAAATATTATTTGATGGCCATTGAATTAGGTGATAGTGGTGCAATGCGTAATTTAGGAGTATATTATCAGAGTGTAGAAAAAGATTATAAGAAAATGAAAGAATATTATTTGATGGCCATTGAATTAGGTAACATAGGTGCAATGAATCATTTGGGTGTATATTATTATCAGAGTGTAGAAAAAGATTATGAGAAAATGAAAGAATATTACTTGATGGCAATTGAATTAAAAAATAAGAGAGCAATGAATAATTTAGGATATTATTATGAGTATGTAGAAAAGGATTATGGGAAAATGAAAGAATATTACTTGATGGCTATTAAATTAGGTGATAGTACTGCAATGAACAATTTAGGATATTATTACCAGCATATAGAAAAAGATTATGAGAAAATGAAAGAGTATTATTTGATGGCCATTGAACTAAAAAAAAGTACTGCAATGAAGAATCTAGAGGGATTTTACAAAACAAAAATAAGCAAAAACCCCAATTTGGAAAAAAAGATATCACTGATGAAAACAGAAATATGTCCAATATGTTACATGGATATCAAAGTAATTCCATTTGATTGTATGTTACATTACTATTGTATTGATTGTAGTTGTCAAATTGATAAATGTGCATTGTGTAGATTCCCAAAAAATTGATTATGCCAAATATTATTATTTTATTATCATTTCAATAGAAACAATATAATGTCTGTTGAATATGTGCCCAAAAGATACAATCAATCTCTCATTGATTCAATTCCTAACACAGGAACAGAACCAATAATTGTGGCTGTGTTAGATACTGGTGTTGACCCCATGGCCTATGGTTTGCAACAGTGTCCTGATGGTACACCCAAAGTAATTGATGTTATTGATTGCACAGGAAGTGATATTGTTAAAATGTCTGAAACAAAATTCGATTTGGTGCCCACATCAGTTAGAAAAATAATGAATTGTGTTGATGATACATTAACTATTTTTACAGGCACTAGATATTTGGAAACTTTTTTTTCAGATACAAAATATGATGAACTAAATGAAGAACAGAAAAAAGTAGTTGATGATGTTGTTTTGAATGTTTATACTTATAAAAGGGATGGCATATTTAGAGTGCTTATTGAAGATTATTCAGATGATGAATTGGTGGATTACAATATTAATTATCAGTGTGGCAAAATTATTGTTGGGTCTGTGTGTTTTTATTTTGCAGTTCATGTTTATAAAAATGGTAAAGAAGTCTCACTAGTGTTTGATTCTGGGACACATGGTACACATATAGCAGCTATCATTGGAGGTTATTTTCCTGATAAGCCTGAACAAAATGGTATCAATCCAAATGCCAGGATATTAAGTCTAAAAACTGGTAATACAGAATCACCAGAAGCATTATGTAGAGCACTTGATGAAATGGTCAAGTATAAATGTACACTAGCCAATTATAGTTTTGGTGAAATAATAATACCAACAGATGTCAATTGTGGAGGTATGACAGGAAGATTTATTGAAAAACTAAATCAGTATGTTGAAAAATATAATATTGTATTTGTCACCAGTGCTTGTAATTATGGACCTCATCTCATGACTATTGGGGCACCAGGTATATGCACAGAAAATTGTATTGTAGTTGGTGCATATACTGATCAAAAAATGTTAAATGATCTGTATTTTCAAAATAATAATTTTACATGTGGTCCATATTATTGGTCATCATGTGGACCCAAATATAATAAATCATCTGGTGTTGATATGTTAGCCCCAGGTTGTGCACTGTCATCCTATCCACATTGGTACAAAACTAATATGAAGTTTTGCGATGGGACAAGTATGGCATGTCCAAATGCAGTGGGTATTATGTCTCTGGTACTTGAAAAACACACTAATTGTGCTAGAGATATTCCATTTTACTGGATTAAAAAATATTTTGAAAATAGTTGTTATGCAATGCCCAATATTGATTCATTTGCACAGGGGAATGGATTAATCATGGGCGCTAATGTGGAAACAATGGGCAAAGGACAAATACAATCATATCCATATCACTATGAAGTTACTAATAGTCTAAATCCTGCACACAATGGATCATTTATTCATATTAAACATGAATGTGATACAAAACAACCATCTAATTTTTACAATGTATGCATCAAAATAGTTCCAAAATTCAAAAATAGTTTGGATACATCAACATTTAGAAAGATATTACATCTGAAAGCTGATTTTGGACCAATTATCAATTTTTCAATCAACAGTCCTACTACATGCATAGTTGATTCCCAGGGTTCAACCATCAGGGTACAACTTGTTATTGATTCTATTTATTGGAATAACAAGTCAAATCTCAGTGGATACATCAAATTTATTGATCCAGATACTAATATGTTTGTTGCATCATATCATATTTTGGCAGTAGTTTCAAAAAAGATAAAGAATAGATGTAAAACAAATATAAAAATTAGTGCTGGGGTTATATGTCGGCAATATTGTCGTTTCACAAAAAACACAGTTATCATAAGGACTGGAAAAAATAATTCACTAAATATTGGTATCAAAGATTTGACAGAATTTCACCAAAAATCAAACTTATACAATATTAGTAAGACACATAAGGATCAATTTATGCGTTTTAATTGTATACCCTATGCACTCTATGAAATTATTATCTATTTACCCTGGGATGCAGAAACTGATATACCTTTAAAATTAACTAATTATGCGACCACTATATCAATTTCAAAACCATTAATGCTAATAGGTGAATCAACATCTATTAGTATTACATACAGTAAAAATAAAGACAGATATGAAAAACCATTTGTCCCAATGGTGTCACATATTACATCTCACTATTTGCCCATTTCAGCAACTATTACAGGTGAAAAGTTAATATTGCTGTATAATTTACAATTGCATAAAGGATGCAATAAATACTATGTTGATAGTTGTGAGAAAGTTTATAATGCAAAGGTGGCATCTGGACCAAATCTTTTTGGATTGTCTGGTGGTAAAATTATGTTTATGGGGAATTATAAGCATAATAAGTATGAAGGTATTCTTGATCAAGTGATAATTGAATTTGTGGATGAAGATACAAAAATTTTAGAAGAATATAAACAATTAGTTTTGTGTGTTGAGAGGCAGCCCAAAAAACTAATTGATAATATCTCAAAGGTGCTGCCAATTGAAGATGGTTTTATGATAGATTTATGTTTGACCAAATCCATGTTGGCTGAAGAAACAATATATTATGATGACTTCATTCATTGCAAATTAAGAAACACATCAGATGAAATTATTACATATGTCAATAAGACCAGATCACCAGTTCAAGCTAGAAAAAAACCACAAAAATCAGTACATACATTTTGTAATAAACCTATGATCCAGCTGGCTATTGCATTTGTATTAGTCATCGGCATAGGAAAAATAGTGAAAGTAATATGAGACAATGCATTGGTATTCATATTTACAGAAAGATTATAAAGCAAATAATCATTGTGTTGTGATATTAAAAATTGGCATTCTCATCTTCGATTCGCCAGCCATTTTTATTTTTTATTTTTTGTTTTGCCAAACAAAAAATAAAAATTGAAAATTAATAAATCAGAATAACATTAGATAAAAGTCATAAAACATTTGTAATATGGGAAATTGTGTATCAATTTTAGATTTGGAAATAGTTGATATCAATGCACACACCATAAAACCATCTGCACCACTTTTTACAGTGAGTAAAGAAAGATTTTACATGTTATTCACAAAATCAGACATAGCGCGTCAACCATATTTAACAGACAAAATAAATGAATCAACAAAAGATAAAGTATTTAGCATTCAATTACAAATGATGCACAATGCAAATAGATTGTATTCATTGACACAAATGATTTCTTATCTTGAAGAAACAGTTTGTTGTATTTGCAGTGTCATAAATGTAGTTAATCCTGTGTTAGATTCCAGCAAGTTATATTACACAGCTTCCAACATTTTTGTGGAGAATGTATATGATTGTCATATGATACCTGAATGGCAACAATATGAATTTTGCAAAATGGCATATAGTAAGAACAAATACACATCAAAATATATAAACAAATTATTTTTGAATAAGATTTTAGTTGAAGAAACACCATCATTATTTGAGCACATTCCAGCAGATGACCAAACAGAACATTTACGTATGGTGGCAGTTGAGAAAGAGCCAATGAATTTGAAATTTGTGGTGCACAAAACAGATAATGTTATTGAATTGGCAATTAAAAAAAATGGTCGAGCAATTGAGTTTGTAGAAGAGCCAACAAAAATTATGCAACATATTGCCATATACCAAGATCCATCAGCATTCAATTTAATAAAAAAGAAAACATTAGAGGTGTATATGTATGCACTAAAAACATGTAATGACAGACAACTTGTTGCACCTCGGGCAACTGCAAAGGATTTTTATTTGGAAGAAACAGAAGAAAACAAGATGTATAATATAATGATTGATAAAGAATTTGATAAAGTTATTAAGGATGCGAATATGTTTGTGTCACATGATAAACTGAAAATTATAGAGAAAAAAGATTATAGTAAAAAAAAGTTTACTTATGATAAGCTTCTCAACGAATTAAAAAAATCAGATGGAATGGCGTTTCTTGATTTTCCAGAATCATTATTGTGTATGGCATTTGCACACATAGCATTGGAGTATAGTAAACAAAATAATAAAATATTAGTGTTTGTGATTGAGAACTATACAAAAATTTTATCTTCATCGCCTAAAGCAACTTTGTATAAATTAATACAACCAAAAACAGATTTGTCACCATATTTCAAAAAAGGCGTTCATTATCAAGGCTGGTATGATTGGGTGAATAGGGTACAAAACAGCAGATTGGGTTCTTAATAATTTTTTATTAGTATTTCATTTGATCAACCAGTATCATTAAGCTGCTCAGTGGTTCCAAAAAGGGAACGCTTAACAGCATCCCCAATATTTCATATTGTTGGCCACCGAAATGGTTTTCAACCAGACATCAATGATATTGCACAATCAAACTAAATCATACATTCAGCATATATCATTTTGTCCAGCAATTGTGTATAGAAAACAATTTGGAGAATTATAGTATATGCTAGCATACAAAACATTAAGACACATACTTGCCAAATTGTATCCAACACCTCTCATAACAAATAGTTATACTATGTGCAAAACTGAACATGAAATAGCACGATGTAGTATGTATATGATGAATTTGAAAAGTGTTTGAGTACAATAAGTGATGATGAAAAGAAAATATTTTTGAAATATAGTGAATGTATTATTAGTAATGAAAGTGGAAAATGGAATATACAATGTACATTTCCTAGTAATGTGCATGATGTGCTAGGAAATATTATGATAGAAAAAATACTATGGCATGTTAAGGTACAATATGCTACAATACAATATCTATTTTGATAGTGCATTATCAAACTAAATCATTAGACATTTAAAATAATTGTTTTAATCTATAATTTTAATCTTTTTAATAAAACATCTTTTGTACCATATTTAGGTAACTTTTTATCTATACACATTTGCTGTAATTTTTTTATAGTATATTGCTGCGAAACTTTTATGTTACTATGTTGTTTTTTATTGTGAAACAATTTATAATGTATATCATGTTTATCATCATTATATTTCAAATAAACATGCATAGGTTCATCACAACATTCACACATTACTATTTTTGTATCATTATGGTTGATATTAAAATCTTCAATGAATTCATCTAAATCAATATCATATTTAACCACATAATCATCACACTGGTCATATAAACCAGCTCGATCACAACATCCAACACATGATTGATTTGCACATTTTTTGCAAAAACCATATTCTGTTATATTGCTTTCTACATCAGCATCAAATATAATTCGGTCACATTGTCCACAGATAGATAGTTTTTTTAAAACTTTTAAATAATCCTTATCATTATCTAAATCACAAACAAAAGCATCATCTAAATCACTATCTAAATCACTATCTAAATCACAAACAAAAGCATCATCTAAATCACTATCTAAATCACAAACAAAAGCATCATCTAAATCACTATCTAAATCACTATCTGAATCAGTATCTAAATCACTATCTGAATCATACTTAACATAGATTCCTGTGGTCCAATCGCACATACAAAATAAACATATATTTTTATCTGAATTTTTTGTCCAAATAGAGAAACACTGTTTGTGAACACTTTTGCCACAACCATATTTACAAAAGATAACATTTTTATTGGCAATTGGAATATCATCCAAGCAAATAGGACAGCTATCATTCAAACATTGTTTTACTATTTTTTTGGAATTTATTGATGACTGCACAATGGTTGAAAATGTGGTTTGAGCAGCTTTGTTGTAAGCAACATTTTGTGAAATAAATGTTGGCATAGAATTAAACATTTGCTCTAATTGTTTATCAGTATATGACTGTTTTACATTTCCAGATTTTTTCATGATTTTCAACATAATAAAATAAATGTGTTTACATATATTTTGTACATCTGGACAATCACAGTGTGGGTTATGGTCAATAATAACATTATATTTATTACCAGTGGTACCCACCACCACAAATTCCCGTTTATGAGGATTTGTTATATTTTTCATTTTTAATAAATAAATAGGTTGTTTTAATGCTCTTTCTTTGCGCGTGGCCATGTATATAAATAACATACCATAAAATTTATAATGTATAAATGCGCCATGATTATTTTTGACAAAATATATAAAGGTGTTGAGACAAGTGATGATGAATAATGATATACTATTGTATTGGACCATTTAATTGACTAATATCATTAAGATACCCAGTGGTTCCAAAAAGAAACACTATTTGTTGATATAAATGGCAGAAAATTGATTTTTCTACGCATTCAGTTTAACTTACGAATATTCGCAAGTTAAACTATAGAAATGGAAAAATTCATCAAAGAACACACAACATTGCCTCAGGCATTCATAGATGATTTTTACTTTATTACTAGCAAATCACATCTGGACACAGACATAGTAATAAACTTTGAAATTGTGGCAAAATGGTTAAAAACAGAAAAAGGTCATCTGAAAGAAATATTAATAAAAAATTTTGATGAGGAATATGACTATACAACAAAAAAAATAACAAAAAAAGATGGTGCAAAGACAAATAATTACATTGACATAAAAATATCATCTTTGTGTTTCAAAGGTTTATGCATGATGTCGCAAACTGCAAAAGCCAAACAAGTCAGAATGTATTTTCTGGAACTTGAAAAAATAGTTAAAAAATATTATTCAGTGATAGAGGAAAAATTATTAAAAGAAATTGGTTTATTAAAAACTAATCAAAAAAAGACAAAATATAAAGTCGGTGGTGTGATATATATTATTGAGGCACATAACAAGGCAGATGGTGAAAAGTTGTATAAATTAGGAAAAACAGGTAACCTAGACAAAAGAATAAAAATATATAACACGGGGAATGCAAACAATGTTAAAATATTATTTAAAATATATGTGAATGACAAGGATTCTATTGAATCATGTGTAAAGAAAGCACTAGAAAAATATGAATATAGACATAATAAAGAGGTATATGAAATAGACATTAACATGATAAAAGTGATTGTAAAAAAATGCGATGAGTTTGCCGATGAATTAAAAAGAGAGTTAGCAACTTATGATCAGCGTACAGAAAAAGCATTAAGAAGAATAAAGGCACATGAGAATCAAATATATATGATCATTCAGGAACATGATGGATTGAATAAAAATCGTGACAATATGTCTGATTTTACAGACACAGAATACAGTGATTCATCATTAGATGATGACAGTGATGAGGATGAAAAACCCAAAAAAGTGATAAAAAAGAAGAAATGATCGTATGATACCATTTGATCGACTTATATCATTGAACTGCCGAGTGGTCCCATATGTCAGACTGGTTATATCTGTCTATTGTGATTGTTTTTGAAATTTTCAAAACTTTAATATAATTTCATTTTACATGCCACCCATGTAAAATGAAATGAGCTTATAATAATACACAATGATAGAGAACACTATTTAGGAGGCATCTAATTTAGACCTTTAGATAGCAACTATAAATAATTGTCAATAGAAATATGTATATAATGGATATCTTTCAAAGATTTAGGAAAAATACATTCAAAATGTGCCATGAATATCCCCAATACTGGGACATGGTATTGGACAGAAAGCAAAAAGGTGGTGGGTTGCCCAAAAAAATTCAAATTACAAGTGGAAATGAAGCATATTCATTTGTATATGAACGTGATGATACGATTGATTTTTATATGATGTATGATAGTAAAAACACTGACAAATGCATAATGATCTTGATAGATTCAGAATTAAAAATAGCTATTGTGGAAAGTTTAAATGGAGACAAACAAAATTGTCCAAATGGATCAAAGTTATTGAAAGCAAGTATTAAATTTTTAAAAAATAATAAAGACAAATTAGGTGTAAATAAAGTTGTGTTGAAGGATAATTCATTGAAGCATTGTTTTGGGAAGACAATTAATTTTGGTGATATGTATATGCTTCTAAATGGTGTCACTTGGTATATGAGCTATGGATTTTTACCGTATGATGCAAATAAAGATACTAAAAATAAATTGTTAATAAAAACAGCGTATAACAATAAAAATATTATTGATAAAATATTGGTAAAAGATGTTGTTAATTTAAAAAAATACATTACTAAATATGCATTCAAGGGGTTCAATATAAAAAAAATAGATGAAATGAAAAATGACAAGTTAACAGCATATTTGAAATGGATATTGAAATCATATGATGAAGACTCGTGCACTTTATTTTATAACATTTATGACAAAATTATGTTTGATTTGGGAATACACTCATTGCACGGTAAACCATTTTACATGAATTTATAATGCATCATGGTAGTTAAAACAAAATTTATTTGATCGAACAATATCATTGAGCTATCCAGTGGTTTTATCATGTTGTGATAAACAAATCTGAATATTTCCCATAAAATTTGTTCACCAATAGTATAATGCCAACACATAATGATTCAAAATGGTTGAATTGGTACTTAAATATGCATTGTGGATTTCAAATAGAACCAACAAATAATTATCAAATCGGAGGAACAAAAAGCACAGTCAAATATGAAAAAGAGGGAAAGTTTTATGAATTTATTTATGAAACATCAAAATATGATCATATATATCACTATGGTGAAAATGGTAAAGAGTGTATAATTTTGAAAATAGCAAAAGAAAACAAATACAAAGAATGTTACATTCAAAGTATTAGCAATCTGGGTAATTGTAGAATTGATGATATGTATTACAGCAAAAAGGGAACATTTTTAGTAAAGTTGGCAATTAATTTTGTTGTGGATGTATTGAAGAAAAAACATGATCTAAAAATGATAACACTAAGAGACAATTCTTATAAATTTTGCGGAACAAAAAATATATTTTTAGCTGATATGTATTTTTTACTTTATGGATCAACATGGTATGGGAAATATGGATTCAGACCATATGATGGTTTTGGAAAGAGTGATAAGATACTTTTAAAAATATATGATAACAATCAAAAAATACATGAAAAAACATATGTTAGAGATATCGAGAAAAAAATGAAAGCATGGTTACACAAATATAATAATGACACTTTAATTGATGAAAAGATTGATAATCTAGTCAATGAAAATAAGAATATGAAACTAGCACAATTTCTGAAAATGTTTTTAAACAAATTTGACAAAACGTGTGGAATATTTAATAGATTCATTGACAGACTAATGAATGAAATTGGAATGATATCACTTGCACATAAAAGTTTTTTTGTTTTAGTGTGATGTTTATAGCTTGTTCTAACATTATGCCATTTGGTATACTTGATTGTTAATAAGATAATTCATCAGATGATACTGTTGTATTGTACCATTCGATTGACCAATATCATTGAGCTGCCCAGTGGTTCCAAAAAGGGACGCTTATTAGCATTCCATGATATTGCATATCAGGCCATCGAAACGGCTTCAGTCAAGCATCAATGATACAACACAATCAAATAGTGTCGCACAATAAATAATTTAATTTTGCCACCATTTTATTTATGACTTAAATATGTGCCAATACCAATATATAAAAATGGATACACACACAATGTCATATCATGATATAATGCAATTATTAAATGCACAATCAGAAGCTAAAAACTTGACAGCCAAAGAAGAGTTAATAGAATACAATGTTACAAAAGAACTTAAATTGCTAAATGGAATTATGAAATCCCCATTGTTCAAAAGTAGTACAGCCAGAGAAAAGTTATTTGACATGGCAAGATACAATATTCTCCAATACATTGTGACTTGTGTAAATCATGATGAGAAACGTGGGGATTTTTACAGTGAAGCAAATAGATCCAAATTAAAGGAAGCTGGCAAAATGCTTTATGAATATGGTGGCACAGATGCAATGCATGATGATTTTACTTGGTCTGTCATACCCAGAAGATATCATGGTGAAATCAATTTGTGTTGGAATGGAATTGGTGAGTGGATAGCTTAGTTTTTAGTTTGTTTTTCATCATAGTACATATGATGAAAATAATGATGTGAAGAAATTGAAATTTTTTTATTTAAAGATTATTATCGTAGTACACAATATAAACATCTGATGTCTAATGCTGATAGTGATGAATCTGATAACAAAATAAAAAAAGTAAGAAAGACAAGTATAAGAAACAATTCCAAATTTAGTGAAGAGAGAAAAGAAATTAAACAAAAATTAGATAAGATCTTGGGAATAACTGAAACCAATGATAGATTTTATATGTGTGATATTGATGAAGTCAAACAAAAAGAAATAGAAGACATGCTAGAAGATATCAAAAAATATTATCCATGCAGTGAATGCAGGTGGTATACAAAAGGTGTTGATAGATTATATGTGGCATTGATTAAATACATTTATAAATGTGCAAAAGTTGAACTACTTCATTCCCAGAAAACAGTGGAAAGACATGGAAAAAAAGTATACACAGGCATGTATCTTGTAATATGCGCTTAATAATAATTTTTTATTTTAGATTTAGACAGTATAAGAATGTCTAAATCAGGAACATTAAAAATGTGCCACAGCAATTTAAAAGACAAACAGGTTATACCCCAGCCGGCCAAAGTTGTGGATATACCTGTAATAACTTTAGAAAATTTTAAATCCCAAAAATCCTCACCGATTATATCAATAGATGATTTGATAATAGTTGATTATCAAAAAGGTTTCAATATATACCCAAAAACTGAGAAACAATTGGAATATTGGTATGCAATCAAAAATAAAACAGGTTATGTAAAAGCTGTTGAGGATCAAATGAAAGATCACATTATGTTGTCTCAACCCAATTATTATTATAATCATACACTGAAATGTGTCAAGTATGCTGTTAAGTATTGTTTTGTACCAAATGATTATAGTCAACTGGCTGAATTAATGAAAACAAATAGTTGTTTTTTTGAGGTCATACCAAAAGATTCACATGTCAAACCATATTTTGATTTAGAAATTGAGGAAGATAATATTACATCAGCAAAGTGCAAAAGGCTGTTAAATTTATTTATTAAAATTGTTATTTATGAATTTAAGAAACAACTGGATGTAAATTTGGATAAAAAAGACATAAGGACACCAAATTAAATGTCTATTTAAAAAAAAGCAATAAAGAAAACAAAAAGTGTGATCAGCGATATAAAAGTAGATAAATTGATTAAGGGGTATGAAAATGAATCCCTAAAAATTTTTTTTAAAGAATTTATGAAAAAATATGATCAAGCCTGTAATATATTTTTTTATGTTCAGCCCAAATTGATGAGGGATTTAAAAATGAGAGATATGCATGGTATGACATATTTTATGAAATTAAAATAGTACAGTTTGTTTCATATCATTTTACACATGAAAAAAACTCACAACCTTTTTGCATGCAATGTTACGCATATTCGACGTTTTCTTCAACATCGATGCGGCCATTTACACAATTATTAGAAATATATGCATCTTTTGAAGACATTTGTAAAACATTTACTTTTTTACCCTCAAAAGTTATGAAATAGTGATACAGTTTGCTAACTCCGTCTTTTTTAATTATTCTGTGTACACAAGACATAGAAGTTTTGTGGGTTGTAAAAAACCTTGAAATTTTTAATCTATTTACAACAAAACTGTTTCCTATTGTTTTATATGTTATCTTATTGTCATATGTTTTATTGATTTCATATACACATGATTTTCCAGATGGTTGATATAATGTCAAATGTGAATGATTTTCTACATTTGGTTCTATATGTGCTAAAATAAAATCCGACAAATAGTTAAAATTTCCAAGAGGAACATCATGGACATTCATATTTTTTGTTAAATCCTCCATTTTTTTCTGATCTTTTTTGCAAAGTGATTCCATGGTGTTGTTATTGTTTGATGATGTTATTATGATATTGTCATAATAAATGTTATTTTTTCAAACTTTTCTGACCAGGAGTTCAATAGATTAAATTTTTTTAACGAAACAGAAGGGGTGGTGCGGGAAAAACCACTCCTTTATACCTTTTTCAGGTATTTTTATATAATAAATCATAAATAAAGCAATATAATTCCACTATTTGATTGACCAATATCATTGAGCTGTCCAGTGGTTCCAAAAAGTGACATTTGTCAGCATTTTTTATTAGGGTTTTTCAAAAATAATTTATGATCATATTGATCCAAAAAATACACATCATAACATTTCATCCATAAGTGTCAACAACTTGATTTTATATTTTAAATATCTTCTGTAATTAAGATCATCTCCACCACCTTTCATAACATCATCATCTGACAAATCATCATCAGAATCACTTTCTGATTCACTGTCAGATTCCATATCATCTGAAAAAATAACTGTTACCACTTTTGCCGGATCAAATGGGGGCATGCTTTTCATGCGTGCTTGTTCTGATTCAGTTGAAACATCTGGAGTTTTATCAATATCTGTATTGTCAAAAAACTTTACACATTCAGCAACGACATCGATCATTGTATTGTATGAACATTTGTAATACTCTTTTGTTGGTATGGTAGTATACGCAGTCATTTTTGCCTTAATGCATTCTTCGATGGCATTCTTGTTTGTAACTTTAATCACTTTTAAATACTGTGACCTATTTGAAAACCCAGTATCATAGGTTTTCTTTCGCTTATTTGGATCATCTGTTTTGCCAACTTTTAATTCTAATATTTCATCTGGGTCAAATTTCACAGATTTTTCAATGCGTCGCATGATGTAAATTGAGTATCCAGTTTCATATTTTGGTATCTTCATGTTATGTTTCAAAACATCAATTTCATCACTTTTCTTTTTGATTGTAGCAAAGGCAGCATCTAATTCATCTTGCAATTGTTGTATTTTGTCAATATTAGACTTTTCTGACCGATACACACCATATTTTCTAATAGATGGCATTACTTCTCTGGCAATCCAATCGGCAATTTCAACAGCTATTTTTTTCCTGCTTTTTAGAATGAGATGATTGAACCCGGCTTCTGACAGATATTTTGATTGTCCCTGAGCATTTTTGTATAGAATTTTGTAATTTGAGACAATGTCTTTTAGATACACAATGTCTTTTTTTAATACATGTTTTCTTAGGGCATCCTTGGGATCTTTATATCCTAATATTTTGGCTATTTGGTTAGAGTTGAAATATAAATTTTGTTCATTGTCAAATGCAATTCTGATTTCATGATCATTGTATTTTAGAAGTCTGTGATAAATATCAATTACTTTAGCTGTCATTTGTTTCGATATACTAATATTATTGATGATTTTTTATGTCAGGAAATAAATATTCGATTTTTAAATGTCACAAGAAGGGGGGGGGGGGGGTCTGTGGGAT
>Ga0214921_10005203_pt1 | contig 18524 bp, 25 predicted proteins | sample LL1505_MetaG_FD_177992 | JGI IMG/M metagenome (GOLD analysis project Ga0214921, IMG submission 177992) | Freshwater microbial communities from Lake Lanier, Atlanta, Georgia, United States - LL-1505 | ecosystem: Environmental > Aquatic > Freshwater > Lake | place: USA: Georgia | collected... | reverse complement strand
AGATATTAATATCATACTTAGACTTATAAAGAGCCTCCAATAGCCAATGTGTTTTTCCTACAGCACGAAGTTGTTTCATAATCGAATAAAACTGATGCGGAGTTAATTCACAGTTCGTATAAGGATTTCTCGGTAGGGAATATTTTGGAAAGAGATAGCTATGCTGAAATAATCGCTCAATCATATCACGGCGAATCGTATCAGGCTCAAATACATATTTACGCCGTTCGGCCCATATAGTCAGTGTAATAGGGGTTATAGGAGCTTCGCCAGTAAGAAGATCTTCCTCATTACCTGCTTTTAATCTCCGAGTTTCTAACCAACGCAATGCCAACTTTCGAAACGCCATTAACTGTTTTTGATTTTGTATCACGTGGTTAATGGCATTCTTAATACTCTCAAGAGTCTCAGCTTGTGTTCCTGGGAAGTTAATACGAAATGGATGACACAAGTTAGATGACATAATACCCTTTTGTCTGCCATGTTCTCGTACTAGAAATAATAGGATTTTAATAATTGTATTAAATGTCTCTTTTGTTATAGGATTTACTGCTTGAACAATTGCGAGCAATGCGATTGGGTCTTTTGGATTTGTTAAAAGCCAAGGATATCTTGCAAAACGATACATTGGCTCTATAAGGCAGGAAAATGGTTTTTCTGTTACAACACTCTGATTAACTTTCTTTTTAGAACTCTTTTTTGGTTTATTTACAGTACTTACCCCCATAGTAAATGTCTGTGATGTTTGTTCCATACTATTTGATGTAAAAAAATATGTGCCTTCAACGACGCAATTTTATTCGAGCACGGTATAAAGAATTATCTTACTATCTGTCAAGCGTCCTTTTGCCGTATAATGAATATCATATACTGTGTTATCTTCTGCTACAAAGAGAGGAGTTTCATAGTTGATTCCTGTAATTTGTTTTAGAACGGGGAGTTTTGGAATCGTTTCAGAAATAGAATACATATGTTGCGGACATCTAGATACCTGTGTGGCACCCCAAAATACAGCCTGACCACATTTCTGTAGGAATTTCGGAGAATCTCCACGCTGGCAGATAAAATCACAACAAATATCTGAATCACGTGTGTCTTCAGTGAGCTCAACAATATACGGTTTTACTTTTTGTGACTTTAATGCTGTTAGTAATGGTTGTTCTGGTTGTTCTAAACAGGCAGCAACATCTTTTGCAAGACGTTCCATATTTACCTGTAGAGCTTGTTCAAACGAATCCCATAAAATCGATGGAACTGGACAACCCAACTTTGTAAATGGTAGTGGCTCCATGGTACTTACTGCGGCCCGGTAATGATTTCCAATTTTTTATATAAAAATAGGATGGTTCAGAACTCTGAATGGGGCCCATACCTATGGGAAATTCTCCATATATGTGCAGAAAATTCTGGAAAACAGTCTACACATATTTTACATATGGATGAAGTTCGATTATGGATCTCTTTTCTTAAATTGACAGAAGCTATTCTTCCGTGCCCTCTATGTCAAAAACATTATCGTAAATGGCTCGAACAGCATTCTGTTACACGATTTCTTGATACATCTAATCCAGAAACGTTTTCTAATCTTATCAGAAAATGGCTATGGAGTTTACACAATGCCGTAAATGAACAAAGACAACTAGCAACTCTTTCATTTGATGAGGCAATGAGCCTATATAAAACAAAAGGGGCAAAAGACATTCAACAAGCTTTAGAAAAACTATTGACTGTCTTAGAGGAAGCGAAACTTCAGCGCTTAATAGATGGGGCATTTCTACGCGAATGGAAGCAGATATTATCTAGGTTGCGGAGATTTATTAGGGTTTAGGAGCGTAGACACACGTCATTGGTTTTTCATTAGTTGCAGAAGATGGAATTGTGTGCTGTATAATACCAAATATATCTGCGTTTCTTGTACCAGACGATTCCCCAAATTTATACCAAGTAAATCCTAAGATTCCACCAAGAAGAATTCCAATAAATAATCCAGCAAGCGTTTCAGTACCTGTAGTTATTTTAAAAAAACTAAATACTATTGCAAAGAATATTGTTGTTATAATTATCATACGCGCTTTCGATTTTCGATTTGATATAAGAATAGCATCACTTTTTGAATCTTCTGGAAGATTAAATATAGCATTAGCACTTGCACAAATATAACTTAAGAAAAAAATTATATGTGCCATCCAATAGCTAGGCGCTACATTTATTCTTAATGAGACTGCAGGACTACTTGGAACTAAAAAAGCCTTGTCAGTATGAGGTATCGTAATTAAATCGCTCTGATTACCCAAAATTTTAGAAAATATTATCTGTGATATTAATGTAGCAATAGGTACAAGAACAACGTGACCAACAAATAGAATAAATAATCCCATATTTCCTAATCCAGCTGCTAAAAACCCTATAAATGATATCAGAATTATGGGCAATGTTCTTAATGCCATAAGAATTGTTGTACGAATTGTCAAGAATACGGACTCCATTACTGATACGTTTGATTATTTAGGGCATACATACAGTTTTTTTCCATCTGCTGTGCGATTTCGAAGAAGAGGTATTCCAATCAGATTTATACTTTGTGGACCAAATAAACGTACATTTTGTCTAACTAAAAGTACTCCTATGACTAATCCAATAACTACTGACATAAACATAACACCAAAACTTTCGCAGTTAAAGAATAACCGGAAGAGTATAAAAACAAAAATAATCATTGATAAAAAGAACATACTTGAATAATATCTTGAAGAATATGATGGACCAAGAGCTTGGAGTTCTTTTGATTGATGGTTAAGCGTTGTAAAGATATAAGCAGCTGCAACACTCAATGTATAAATAGGCCCCGATGGAAATGCTATTCCAATAGGTGAATCACCAAAAAATGATAAATAGTTCAGTGAAATAGGGTTTATAAATCCAGATCTACATTCTCCCCTATTGGATTGTGCTGTAGGAATAATTGTTCCTGTAATATTTACATATGTGGCAAATGATTTTATTAAATTGTAAATTACTGTAGCTTCCACCATTGTTCCAAAAAAAACTCCATAGGGAAATGATTGAATAATTATAGCATAAATACCAGATGCTATAACAATGGCATCCGGAAAAAGACGCATCGATTCTATGACGGCAGGTAATATAAATTTACCAAATGTTTCTCTTTGAATTCCTTCAAACGTAGTAATCAGTGACATCCTGACCTGCCTTAAGAAAAGCAGCGAAGATAAAGTAAGAAGTTTTTAATATGGGTATTCCGTCATATTATAAACGATTAATTGATCGATATCCAAACCTCGTACAAAAACATATAAAACAAATAAAATCCGATGTTCTTTTGATGGATTTTAATTGTCTTATTTATCAATGTGTGAGAGACAAAACTCTGCCGGTGTATACATTTGCTCAAAAGGATGAGTGGGAGAAGGCGCTTATCGAATGTGTAAAAAAATATACAGTAAAAGTTTGGGATACTGCTGGACGTCCTTCAAAGGTATGTATAGCAATCGATGGCGTAGTTCCAATGGCAAAAATACGGCAACAACGATTGCGTCGATTCAAATCGCGTTGGTTGGCGGCGGCAGAGTTGGCGGCAGGTGTGCGACGACCAGACGAGGAATTATGGGATACAAACTCTATTACACCCGGAACAGAGTTTATGGAAAAGCTAGGACATCAGATGAGAGCTTTGGCAGACAAACGTAGTTGGACATTAAGTTGTAGTGCCGAACCCGGAGAAGGAGAGCAAAAAGTTATGGCGTGGATTCGGAAACACGCGACGACATTAAAAGATAAACATATAACCGTCTATGGTCTTGATGCGGATTTGATTGTGCTTTCTCTCTTGACTATTACGCGTGACGTACCTGACATTGGTGGTTGGAAACTATTACGCGAACTTACAGAGTTTGAACGGGGAGCAGGAGATGTTGATGTATTTGGCGCGCTCAATATTTGCGAGTTGTTAAAGATTCTTGTACCGACTGCAATGACACCTGCCGAATATATCTTAGAATACACGTGTGGTATGAGTTTTCTGGGAAATGATTTTCTACCACACTCTCTTTCTGTAAAGATGCGCGAAGGAGGTCACGACTTGCTTTGTAATACGTTAAGCGAACTTCATAAAGCCGGTATGCGGTTACTAGGGCCAGGCGAACAACTTCAGTTACAAACTGTTACTGAGCTTGTACGACGATGGTCTAACCACGAGTCTGGGTGGATTACCGAAAACTTTGAACAGAAATATAAGACTCGTCCAATGGCTCCGAGAACTGAACGCGATCGGTTAATGAGCTCTGTAGAAATGTTGCCCCTGGAATGGAAAGCGGAGGAAGCTATTTGGAAATCAGGAAAAGGGCTTGTAGAGGAATGGCGCGAAATATATCAGGAGAAATGGCTCTATGGAGCTTCTGTACGACAAGTAGTGACCGAGTATATACGTGGTCTTCAGTGGATTATGGATTATTATCTTGGTCGGCCTGTGAGTTTTTCGTGGTATTTTCCGTGGAGCGTGCCGCCGCTATGGGGGGGCATTGAGGCGGAGCTGCGGAGCGGCTTAACAGCGGCCTTAGCGCCGGTTACATTGCCGGTAGCTCCACAGGAGCAGCTGGCAATGGTGTTACCAATGGATTCTTGGTGGTTAGTACGCGATACACGGCTTCGGGCATTGCCTGGGAAGCTTCCTGCGTATTGGCCTGCGCGCTTTGGATTTTTCTCGGTTGGGCGCCGGTGGCTGTGGGAATGTGAGGCGGAGATTCCCGTGCTTACTTCGGGGCGACTACAGTTGTCTTATTAGCTTAATTTAAGCATCCCGAGGGGCGCTTATTTTCTACACAAGACGTTAAGCGCGGTATAGAACAACTGTAGTGGCGCTGGCAATGCGGATAATAAAGCGCGCGGATGTGTTATTCACTGCTGCCGAGCCTACAATTGTGGTGCTACCATCGCCAGCAGTAACCGTTACCGCCTGTGCCGCAGTGTTAATATAAATAAATTCGCTCGTTGTGCCTACATATGAACCCATTGCCGAGATTATATCAGCTGTGGCGGGAAGATTCAGCGCCTGTGTGCCGGCGGCGGCTTGAGTAACTACCCCACCAACTGTCTGGGCGGCTGTTAATGTCACTGCACCTGTTGCCACGGCATTGACGGGCCTCTGCTGGATAATCGAGCCACCGGTGGTTGTAATATTGCCCGCCGTAAAGATGGGTTGTCCCAGACGCGTAGGCGCACCGCCCGCATTCTCCAGCGCATCCTGAATCTCAATAGACTTATCGGAGTTGTACACCGCAAAGGTAGGCGCGTTAGGATCAATAAATCCACGCACGCCTGTCTGGGCATCAAACACCTTCACCCAGTACTTGTTTGTTGCTGTAGTTCCGACCACAGCGCCGCCGAACGTATCTCCAACTGCCAGACCAGGGTGGACACCCGGATACAGCTTGGAACCAATCTCACGAAGAATGCGGCCAGCGGGGCAGTTCGTGGCGGAGAGCGTTGTACCAGAGGGACTGGTAGTAATCGCCGTAAGCCTTCCCTCGTTCCTTAGAGTTGTAGCATTGAGCTGCGCGGTGTACTGGTAGATGAGTCCATTGAAGGCACCAGTCGTAATATACGAACGCTTGCTGCGATAGTTGTCACCTTCGTACGCAAGAGCCATTTTATATTAGAGCCGTAGATTTATTATTCAGTTGTCGGCTGAAGAGATCGATCACAAATTAAATAGTAGAAAAGCGTGTTTGTACCCGCGACTATAAGTTGAATAAAAAGTAAGAAAAATGTCGTAGGTGATATATGTTTATTTTTAGCTGTGTATCCTAAAAAGGCATACACAATTGCGATAATAAGAAGAATCATTACAATAACATTTATCATAAAAAATGTATAAAACCAGTTACAAATTGCCCAGTTAGGAATAGCCTTCGTCCACGTTGGTTCCATTTCTATTTATAGTTTGAGAGTAAATTCTGCCGATAACATTTTCAGACTAAAAGCTAATGGGAAACGTCCAATCACAAAATCCGGCGCATGTTCGCATTTATAAAAATCTACTTCAAATCAAAAACGCACAGACACGTGCTGAAATGATACGCACTCTTTTAGTAGCCCCCGAATACGTTACATCTTTCCGGTCGGCAGGGATTTATGGAAATGTTCTTGCATATATTGCACGAGTAGAATCTGGACAACAACCCGCTGCTCTTCCTGGTGAAATGACAATGACATCTGTGGTGACAGCAGCCACGAATAGTGGAACACACATTGTAGATTTTAGACCACCCCAGATACAACAACGTCCTTCTGCCGCTGTTATGAAAGGAAAGCGAAACGAAAAGGCATTGAATTATTTTCAAAATTGTCTGGAAGTGCTAGGTCTTGAAGAAGAAGTTGCTCTTACGGAAGAAACACTTAAAAAGGCATATAAACGCGCGGCTCTAAAGGCGCATCCGGATAAGGGTGGTAGTGAGATTGAGTTTGAAGCTATTACACGAGCACACGCATATCTTGGAGAGATTCTTTTACGAATCAAAGGTGGACGAACAAAAGAGGGTAATGTAGAAGCCCCCGAAAAGCTACAAGATACACGTGAGAAAGCCTCTAAAGATTGGGAGATGGTACAACCCGTCCGGTTGAACCCGAAGAAGCTTGATATGAATGCCTTTAATCAAATGTTTGAACAGACACGTATACCAGATCCCGAAGAAGATGGCTACGGCGATTGGTTAAAAACCGCGGATACAGCTACGACAGGACCCAAGTTTGGGGGAAAGTTTAATCGCGATGTGTTCAATCAGGCATTTGAAGAAGAAGCACGCGCAAAAGCACGCAGTAGCCAGGAACTCTCTGTTAGACAACCTGAAGCACTTACACTCGCACCTAATGCGGGTGTAGAGTTGGGTCGTACAGGAGGCGGCGGATTCACAGCAGCAGCAAATGCCAATCTAAAATTCACAGATCTTCGAAATGCTTATACAAGTGAGAATATGATTACGAATCAGGTGGCCAATGTAAATGTAGAAGCCAGAAGTTTTGACCAGTATTCATCCAGTAGAAAACAGGCACCGACACCATTATCAAATCAGGAACTTGCTGGTATTCAAGCCGCAGAGGCTCTTACAGCAAAACGTGAAGAACAGCGACGTCTCCGAGCTGCACAAGAAGATTCACTCGGAGCCCAGTATTTTGAACGAATGAAGCGACTCGTCATAACGAATAAATAGAATCTCCAAACAGGAGAATGGCAAAACCAGAAACGTTACAGCTTGTTGTTGTATGTATTGTTCTTGCCACAGCCGTTATTGGAGGATGGGTAATGGTCAATCAAGTCCAATCAGAAGATCCAATGCAAGATCGTCATCTTTTGAAGCGCGGTATGAATCTTCCTGTTCTCTGGATATACGTGAATAATAGTGATGTAAATGCTCGTAGTTGGGCCGATTTTGAGGCACGTTTATCTCGTGTAATGAATCTCCCATTTTTGAATTTATGTTATGAAAGTTGCGTGAAAGCAAATGGGAAAGAATATCGTATTGAAGTTATTGGGGGGCTTGCAGATCTTGCTATACGTATGGGTGGTTGGGAAGCTTTACCAACGGCTCTACAGAATCCAGAGGCAGTAATAAATGAACCTGAGCTCAACTGGATTCGGGCTGCAGTTCTAGCAAAGTTTGGCGGACTTTGGGCATCTCCTGCAATTATTTGGTTAAAGCCAATCGGTGTTCTTCCAAAAAAGAAAATCGTCTTATTTGGCTCAGATGATGAAGTAAGTTTCGTAGGAACAGGAGGCACGGAAGCTCCTGCTCTTCGTGTTGCGTGGTCACCGGCACCCGAGCATCCTATCTGGGTGGATTGGGAGGAAAAAGCTCGTATACGTCTAGAAAAGCGGGCAGGTGGTTCCGAGTTTCGCCGTGATGAAATGTCTGACGCAGTAGACGCCTTACGCTCAGCAGAAAAGCGAGGAGAACCGATTGAAGTACGTCCGACTACAGAATTGACACGGAAAGGTGCCGCTGGACGTCGTATTCAATGTGAAGATTTACTAGCATCCGGAGATGTGGCTGATTTACCTTTTCAGCTAACCAATGACGCGGTATACGTACCGATTCCTTGGCCAGAGTTGAAAGAACGTCGTGCGTTTGGTTGGTTTCTTCGTATGAGTGAAGATCAGATTATGGGTTCTGATTTAGCAGTGTCGCATTTATTTCGGGCAATCTTAACGTGATGCGGCCTGAACAATCGCATCACGTGTTGCCGTAGTCGTTTCTACAGTTCCTTCTGCGATCTGATACATATCAGACGCGCTGAAGCCACTTGAACCACGTATAGGAACTCCTGTTACAGCCGCTCTTGTTTGACGTGATTGAAAATCTGCAAAACGAGTACGAGCTTGTATATTTTGTGTTAAAAAAGAGGCATCCATATTCCGAGTAGGATTGCGATTCATATCTAGTTATTTACTATTTTTTACGTAAAGAACCACGGCGTTTTTTATGAAATTTCTTTTTAGTTCTATTATTTCTTTTTCCACCATCTTGTTCAAAATAAAATTTTAAAATACCACCTTTGACGGGTCTTCCATTGTCAATATAACTCTTAATTTCAGCAGGAGATATTCTGCCTAAGTTTAAAACATACTTACCTTCTTCGCCGAACAAATTTTTTTTCCATAGATCACTTAGTTTTTCATCACACGTTAAATATGTAGTATCATCAAAGTGTATTTGTACGACATCTGTTTGTCCATCTACTATAAAGAATAATGTTGGATTTGTTTTCAAAAATTCAATATTAATATGGTGTTTTCTATTTCTCTCTGCCTCTTCCCTTTGCTTCTCTCGACGTTTCTCCCAAGAAGCTGACATATATTTATTCATAATATTTTATTCTATAGCTTAGACGGCTGGACAGTTCAAATGCTCATTGGTCTAAGAAAATTCTACAGTAAGAACATTTCCGCTTAAATCTCTGTAGGGATTATTTGGTTGTATTTGATATAATGTTTGTTTCTGTTCTTTATAAAGTCGTTCTTGAACATGAAGATCATATCCGTGTGGTCGTATAATATGTCTGAAAATTGTAATAAGTTTTGCGTGATTCATTTCTCCGTGAAGAAACCGATTTGCTTTACACGGCAAATAATACGGCTCCAGCTGTGGTAACCATTCTTCATAGTCTTTAATTAGTAGTTCCTCTTTAGTAAACCATCGTAAATCTATAATACCTAATAGACCTGTAGACCGGAGAATAAAATCAACCAATTCTTTGGGTGGTTCTTTTCTAAACAGTTTTATATACTTCATCTTCTATTTAACTAAAGAAGAGACGCATTAAGTCTAAGGAATGTGTTTTACCTTGAGCAAACGAAATCCAACCCTTCAAAATTAGTTGGTGAATATCTTGACTAATACTTGGTGGAAGAATACCCATTTGTATAACGGACGATGTAAGTTCGTGGAGAAAATCTTCATAAGAAATACCAGTTGTCCATATTTCTAGAAAATATTTCATCATTCTTTCTTTATCTTTATGAACATATGCGCGAAGTAGTTCTAAACAAAGAGAAAACGATGGAGATGCAAATAGTTTTAAAATTTCATCAGATGAAATCTCATAGTTAGAATCACGTGATGAACCATATACTTGGCATAAAATCTGAGAAATATTTTTAATTTCTGTAGGAGTTTGGGCAAGACTCATAAAGATTGCAATGGCAGATTGAGAGACTTTTAAATTAGGAAATCCTGCTTTCGAACAAAAATGATTCACGAGTATAGTGGGTGAAATTGTTTCAAGCTCAATATGAAGACATCGTGATTTGAGAGGCTGAATAAGGTCTGTAGTATGACGACTTATAAAGATGAAACGGGTAGTATGGGAATGTGTTTCCATTGGACGCCTTAGTGCCTGTTGGGATATCATAGGAAGAGAATCAGCATCATCAACGACAATAAATCTATAAATACCTTCTCGTGCAGAAGAATGGCGTACAAATTCTGCCACTGATTGACGGACACAGTGAATACCGCGATCCTGTTCTGAAGAAAGCCATAGTATCCACTCAGTGTCTATTATAGATATTCCGTGAGGAGTATAATATTCTTTTAAGAATTCACTTACAATTGTAGTTTTTCCACAGCCGTATCCACCAGATATAAATATATGTGGTGGATCTGGTAGAATTTGGTTTAATAATTTTACACTATCTTCTTGGCCAACTAGTGAACTGACAATTGGCATCCTATTTGATTAAACTATAGAGATTCTTAAAGCAGTTTAGCAAGAAAGGTCTAAACGATACTTCTCTCTAAATACGAAGGAACATGCCTGCATCCCTCTATGATATACTTGGACTAGCTCGTAATGCTAGCTCTGAAGAGATTAAAAAGGCATATAGAAAACTAGCTCTTCAGCATCATCCTGACAAAGGAGGTGATCAAGAGAAGTTTAAGACAATTCAGCGCGCCTATGATGTGTTAAGTGATGAGCAAAGGCGCCACACATATGATCATACTGGATCTGAGCAAGAGGAATCTGATATGTTTGGAGGTGGTATGCCATTTAACCCTGCTGATATATTTGGAGGTGGTATGCCATTTGGCCCTGGTGGTATGCCGTTTGGCCCTGGTGGTATTTTTGGAGGTGGTATGCCATTTGGCCCTGGCGGTATGTCATTTGGCCCTGGTGGTCCACGCCAACCGCAAGCAAAACAACCAAAAGCCCCTTCTAAAATCCACGAAATGCCCATTAGTTTATATGATTACTATCACGGTAAACGTGTCATAATACAGTTTGAACGTCAATTATTCTGCTCGCTATGTAAGGGTGAAGGTGCCGAAAAATATGATAGTTGTACTACGTGTTCTGGTTCTGGAAAGAGAGTGCGTGTAATTCAAATGGGACCTTTACAGGCAATGACAGAAGTAATGTGTGGAGATTGTGCAGGTGAGGGTAAAAAGGTCTCAGTCAAATGTAGAAAATGCTCTGGTAAAAAGTTTCTTTCAAATGAGAAAAAAGTGGAAGTAGTGATTGAACCGGGAATGCGCCCAGAAGAAGTCATCGTATTTCCAAAAGAATGTTCAGATCAGCTTGAGTTTCTAGAAGCAGGCGATCTACATATTGTTCTTCAACAGGCGGATGAAGAGAATCGATTTAAACGTCTTGCCAATACATATGATCTTCAAATATCTCTTACAATTTCATTGCGAGATTCTCTTTTGGGCAGTTCTCAAAAAATTATTGGACATCCAGGGCACACAGAAGGAATCACGATACAAATCCCAGTAGGTTTACAAAATGGTGATACGTTTGTTGTAGCAAATGAGGGAATGCCTAAAAAGGAGAAAGGGCACGGCGACCTTCGCGTAATGATAACACTTCGCGCGACAGAAGCTGAGTTAATGGCAGTAAAAACACATAGAAAAAACTTAGAAGAAATATTTACATCTTAGGTGCAAACGAAGAAGGATCTGTTGCAAGCTTCCATTCAGGATTCATTCCAGCTAATGCACGAGCCTCTGCTGATGGTGAGAGTAACATACCGGGTGCAGAATAATCCTGTGCCTGTGAAAGTAAGCCGTGCGAACCACCTCTTTGCCGCATTCTACGTGACTTCATAGGGCGAGAACGCATCATTTTCATCATTTTCTTAAGTGCTAGTTTATACTTCTTCACCGCAGTTTTGCTTTTGACTTTTCTACGACCACCACCTCCTTGATCGCTCATCCCACTTGCTGCGGCTATAGACTCATCAAGAACACCTACACGTGCATAACTACGAAGAGAATCATCAAGCATGCCGGTATATCCTACCGGGGCCATACCTCCGTGTTGATTTGAGTGAATACTTTGATAATCAGCGCCTTGCGCTAAACTCTGTTTACTCATACTATTCATACTTGTATCTGTGACGCTGGCAGCTCCACCACCTTGGGTACGTCTCAGGCGGCGTGTTCCACGGCGTTTAGCTTTACGCGATGAACCTTTCCCCATTCTATATTACGCAAATACTAAAGTTGCGGCATGTTACCCCCTGACTTCAGTATTTTTATTTTAATCATTATCAGAGTTTATATCAATAGATGCTTTTGTTTCCATAAATCCACCAATGAATTTCCCCTCCAAAAACACCATAGGAAATGTCTTATATTCCTTTTCAGCCTTTGTCTTAATGAAATCAAGAAACTTTTCCTTGTTTTCAAGAAGATAATCATCGCAGTTGACAATAGTATAAGGGAGCTCAAACCCCGTTAGCAGAAGCTTTACCTTAGTACAATAAGTACAACCAGTCTTGCTATAAATAGTATAACCGACAGAACTTGGCTCAGCAAACGATACCATTTACTATATACATATGTTTACAGTGTAAATCAATTTTTCACATGTGTGTTTAATATCCGCCACGCAGAGCAGGGGCCTGAATACGGCGCTTTTGAATCTTACCATTTGCTAAATAAATGGAGTTTTCCGTCATAATAATATAATCTTCTTGAACTTTGTAGACTTTCTGGACAAGACTAGTAAACTCCTCACTGGACTTGATTAACATCTTCTCCTTTGTTTCCTGATCCTCACCTAAAAAAGCTTTTCCCACAGCTGTATCGACATAATAGTCGAGCAAAATGGGTTTATCTTGCTCAAGAGCAAGCTTGGCGGCGTGAACAAGCACTTGTGCCGAAGGGACAAGGGTTGCCGGAGTTGGAGTAGTATTCGCTGTGGCGGGGTTGGCGGGACTGGGTGCAGACATGGTAAATTCTGTGGTGTTCTGGGAAAGCACAATAGTTAATTTTCCGCAGTGAGTTATGTAGCCGAATTCTTAGTAATCGCAGTACTGTGCGTTTGTAAGACTTCATTCATAAATGTGTATGCCTCATCTAGCTGCTTTTTGTTTCTCGCCCCAGTAATAATAATACTTCCCGTTTGAAAAGCAGCAATCGTTATTTTTTTACAAGCACTAATCTGTGTACCATCGCCTTGGCCAGTACAAAATCGTGGACACATACATATACCACGCGTTGTCGGAGAACCTTCGTTATAATAATACTTTGTATTAACACCTTGATAAATCGTAGTCTCAAGTGTACTGGAAAGTCGATATTGCTGACAAAGAATCCGATGAAGTTCTGCGCGTTTAATCTGTGTATTAACCTTATAGTCGGAGTTTAATAGTTGAATCGCGAACTTTTTTACAGTAAGTGGTTCATCAGAAATCTGCTCGGGTAGTTCAGCAAACTTTTGTAGAATAAAATCCAAAACAACTCGTGAGAATTCTTCAGAAGTAACACCCGTCATCTGAAATCCTCCATTTGCAAAGAGTTTTATATTTACTTCCTTAAACTCACTTGCATCAGCTCCTTCACCTCCGCGAAGTTTTCTAACCACCAATGTACTTTGATTAAAGAATGTCTTATCACTCACTCGGCGCTTGGTAAGCATATCACGTGCCGAATGTCCAATAACTTTTGTCTCGTGTTCCATTTTAAGAAGTCCCTCTGCAGGATATCCTATAGGAATCATAATGTTCGAAAACTGCTCGAACAGCTTTGTCAATTTAATAGTTGTTCCTAAATGACCTGTTGTAACAAGTGTAGAGATACGAAGAGGACTAAATGACAAGGATGTCGTATCCATTTAATAATGCCTTAAGCCGGTGGCCATTGTTCCAATTTTGCGCGGACGTGTGTTTCAAACCAAGAAGATAAAAGTTGACTGCGAATTTTTGGCCCGCATTGTTTAATAAAATCAGTATCACTTATTCTTAACATTTCTTGCAATGATTCGGATGTTAAAAGACCAATCGCTTTTGCTGAAAAGAGGCAAAACATTGCGAGATCTAGAAATACCCATTTTGGTAGTACTTGATCAAAGAGGGATCGTAGTTGTTTTACATGAACAGTAAAACAGTCATTCCACAGTTTTACACAATCTTGAAAACGATTCGGATTTAAAAGAAAAAATCGAATATCACCACGACGAAACTGAATATCTAAGCCAGACATTAATGAACTGCGCTGTTCTCCAATAATCTTTTGAATACGATATTGAAAATCCTGCGGCTTTGGAGCTTCAAAAGGGATTGTAAGAAATTTATGAACAATAGAAGAATGTATGCGCGAGATTGAGTTACATAAAAAAATAATGAGAACTTTTTGTGGATTCATACCGAGAAGAGGTCTTAATGCAATCTGTGCCTGGTCAGTAAGTGTTTCTGCCTCGTCAAACACAATAATTTTGGGACCGGTTGATACAAAAAGAGCATCAAACGATGATCTGATAAAAGGATATACACGGCTACGTACAGCTTCGAGACCTCGTTCATCACTCGAGTTCAAGAAAAGAGCACGTCCGAAAAATGACTTTAATGGTCCGTGAATAGCCTCTACAAAGAATCGAGCGGATGTTGTTTTTCCTGATCCAGGAGGGCCAATCATTAAAAGATGCGCACGTGATTCAGGCTTTTTTACCATTGTTTGAAGAAGTGTCTCAATCCGTGGTGGTAGACCAAGTCCTTCCATTACTAGTCTCAGCCTCTATCTTTTTAGACCAGCCGCCTTCGCAAAAGGCTTAAACTTCACACTGCGCATTGAATATAGGAAAATGCCAGCCGCGAAAGGAAGTAAAAAGAAGAACGTGGAATCTACTGAGGAAGTCACTGCCGTAGTAGATACAGCTATTGCGAAGAAAAAGAATGGAAAAAAATCTGTAAAAGTTGTTGCAGTTGTTACGGCGGATGGTATTGATGGTTCATTTAGCTCTGAACCACGCCGCCCGCTGATAGCGCATTTACAGATAAAAACTAGCGAAGTCCTATTCCACGATCAAGTCTTGCGATATGATCCGAATCCGCCTACTGAAGTGGAACCGGCTCCATATGATGCAGCGGATGGGGATTTTTTCACAGCGGGTCAACAGTTACTAGAGAGTTCAAAGTTAGTTACAGCAGCACCGGTTCCAGCTCCCGAGACAGTCGTGGCGGTTGTTCCGAAATCAATGCCGTGTTTCACAAAAGCAAATCTAATGATTCAGTTTAAAGAATCTTCTGAAAAGCGGAAACTTCCTGATGAGACAGACATTGCCTGTTTTTGGTGTTCGCATACATTTGAAGGAATGCCGTGTATTATCCCAGAACGTGAAGTTGATATGGTGTATAATGTTTACGGCAACTTCTGTTGTCCGAACTGCGCTATGTCGTATCTTCTTATGGAAGGCCTAGACCCCCACGTGCGTTGGGAGAGAATCTCATTGCTACATCGCATTTATGATAGGGATGGTACGAATCGTATTTTTCCAGCTCCTGCCCGTGAAAGTTTGAAGTTGTTTGGAGGTCCGATGTCTATTGATGTATTTCGTGCAACAATGCGTGAAAAGAAAGTGCGAGTAGATCTTCATATGCCGCCAATGGTGAGTATTCTTGGATCGATTGATACAAAACCTATAGACTTTTTTGAGACAAATCAGAAAAATGGATTACCCGCTCTTCCTCAGCGCCCCGTAGAAGAGGGTCTACGATTAAAGAGAAGTAAACCGTTGAAGGAACGTGAATCTACTCTTGATACTGTAATGAACATTAAGATTGGAGCTGGTCGTTAACTCCGCGGCCTAAAAATTGAGCACACATGTACACATAGTAGCCTATATAGATGTCTTCCCAAATGATTCACGAGCTATTTCGCGGTCTTGAGAGGACTATTCACGAACGTTTGGAAATGATTGAAGAGTTGGTTCGGCGTGGTCCTACAAACGTTTCTTCGCCTATGGAATCTGAAAAGCGTGAATCTCCTGATATGGAAGGTATTCTTCGTGGTCAGCAATATCTTCTATCGCGTATTGATTCGGTTGAAGAGGAACTGAGGCATCTTAGTACAGAAAACAAGCGGGCACCCTTAACTCTTATTCCTCCGCATCCACTTGTTGGAATCGAAGTAACAGCTCCCGAGCAAATTAATGCTGCTGATTCTTTACTCTTAAATAATAGTGCTAGAAAACACTTGGAAACGAGCGGAGATTTGTTCCCAGCGGAAGAGGAAGCTGAGGAGGAGGTCGAGGAGGAGGCTGAGGAGGAGGTCGAGGAGGAGGAACTTGAAGAGTTTGAATTTAAAGGGGTAACATATTACAAGGATACTGAACTAAATGTATATAAGATTGATGAAAACGGTGAACTTGTTACAGAGCCTATAGGAGTATGGAGTACAACAAAGAATAAGATAATATTTTAAAAAAGATACCGTAACCCTTGATAGAATGGATGGAATATTGTGTACACCTACAATTACTACTGCTGCATTATTTGTAGCTCTTATATTTTTAGATCTTTTCCGATATGATTTTCACTTATTACCTGGACACGGCTTTTTTGGTTTAGTATCTGTATTTTTAATGACGATTCTCTGTCAACATGGTTACGGTATGGCTGCGTGGGGATTACTTATGTTTCCATTAGTAATATTGATATTGGGTTGGGGGTTTCAAGCATCTCAGCCAATGAGCACAAATCCAGAGTTGGCTGCCCAGTATCCCGCTCCTCCTATACGCAATCGCTTACATTCTAAATGTTGTAAACATAGAGTTACCTAAGGATGTTGCGTTTAGTTTAACCAGAATGGGGTTTCCAGTTTTATGGTGTCTTTCTCTTTACAATTTATATTCGTCATTTTGTACACGAATTTCAAATTTCTTTAAAAAGGTAAGAACTGCTGTCAAACGTATATATACAGCTGAACACTACATTTTTTTACATAATATTGATTATCCATTTCTTAATACAGAGCTTGAACTAGTCGATGAATATTCCGCAAAACCCGAATGGAAGTATGTTGCCGATCAATATCAGTTCTTTGAATGGTATCCCGAAGGTAACACTACAGTAGAAAATTCTTTTTCATCACACTCTTTGCCGATGCTTAGTATGGAGATTTTAGACGGAGATACTATACTATATGATCTCACTGATTTTATTGAAAATATTCGCGTCTATAATTCTACACCCAATAATCATACACCATCTATTAAGCAAATTATAGCTGCCTGGTCTCTTCATTCAAAAGTTGTACTAAATCCTACTCGCAACTTCAGTGTACAATATATAAATGAGAATGCAGAAACCGTGTTAGAGGAATTCAATAGGAGGGCCTAAAATTGAGTTACTATTCCATTTATAACACCGGCATCTAAGATGTCAGTTAATATTAATTCGCCGCTTCCTTCTGGCACGTGGACATTATATTTCCATGCGCCAAGGGAGAAGCGTTGGACATTAGATACGTTTCAACCTATCGCTAAGGGTATTTCATCGGTTAGAGAAGTACTAGCTGTATTTAATGAACTTGGTGATAAATTAAAACGAGGTATGTTCTTTTGTATGCGTGATCCGATTCCTCCACTTTGGGAGAATTTTCAAAATATTCGTGGAGGAAGTTATTCTCTTCGTGGTGGCCCTGAAGAAGGTATTGAATATTATAAGTCATACATCTTGGGTGCTATGATGTGTCAAGCTGTAACGAGTAGTAAAGACCAGATTGTTGGAATAAGTATTAGTCCAAAAATAATGAGTGGTCCAAATGGTTCACAGCGTGTTGGATTCTATGTTATTAAAGTCTGGAATAAAGATTCTGAAATGTTCAATGATCCTGAAGGTATACATCTTCTTCATCCAAAACTTGTGCGTGCAGATATTTTGTATACTCCGCATGTTGATAAGAAAATGTGATTGGTTATATAAAATTGAAATGAAGGTTGTATATTTTTTTTGTATGGAGCTTGAACCAGTTCATTGGCGTAATATAAAAGTTGGGGAGACATATCTTCATTTTAGTAGAAATCCATTTTGTCCTCGACCAAATATAGTAACAGTAAGAGAGATATGGCTGCTTGGTAGTTGGGCTTATATATATCAAAAAGATAGTCACTCGGCATACTATGTAGAAGATGCTGCACCTACTGCATTATCTGTAAATAATATGTTCTTTAAAATGACAAATGAGCCGTATATTCATCCTAATGTTGAACACGTGACACTTCAAGAGGAAAATCCTTTTGAAGTATCAAGTGATACTGAATCTGAGAATAGTGTTGAGCCTATTGATTATTAAAAGGGATGAAATTTCGGAATATCAACGCTTGCTACAGAAGTGGAATCTTCTGCAGTAAGATATAAGAAACGACCAACATTGCTTAAAAGGCTACATACTATATGTTCTGCTCTCTGTATTAATACAAGTTCAGCTATAAAGTTCAAATAGGCATTTATACGTGTGCGAGAGTTTATGGTATTAAAATCAAACGGTGGTACTCCAAGAGAATAAATAGTCCAAGAAGGATCTTTTTTAAGTTTAAACTCTAGTAGCTTTTGAGGAGAATCTGTCATAACAACTATTTGAAGTTTATTCTTCTTTTCTTTGGTTTGATAGGATTTTATTTCATCAATATACTTATTAATAGGAACGGCCTTCATTTCACTATCAGAATCAATATGTACACCAATATCATATGTAGAAGGTACCGACGATGTTGATAGAATATTCTCA
>Ga0214921_10005202_pt1 | contig 18526 bp, 13 predicted proteins | sample LL1505_MetaG_FD_177992 | JGI IMG/M metagenome (GOLD analysis project Ga0214921, IMG submission 177992) | Freshwater microbial communities from Lake Lanier, Atlanta, Georgia, United States - LL-1505 | ecosystem: Environmental > Aquatic > Freshwater > Lake | place: USA: Georgia | collected... | reverse complement strand
AGGAGGATTTGGCGATGATCCAATCGATGTACCCGTAGATGGTGGCTTGTCGATTTTAGCAGTAGCAGGTATCGGATACGGTATCAAAAAGCTAAAAGAGAGAAACAAAAAATAATCGAAAGATTATCAAATCAAAAAACACAAAACAAAAGCCCGTTTAACGCAAGTTAAACGGGCTTTTTGTTGAAATTGTATATAATATCAAGTTAACATTCTTATTGTGAGAACGCATAGTTGCAAGCACAAGCCTTATTTATTTACTATATGTTTCTATATTTTTATTCTCAAAAAACTTTATAAGAGGCATTCTTGATTTGTTTAATTAATCTTAAATTAACATTCATTACATTTTCTTAAACGCCAATTTAATATTTCGTGATTATTTCTTAATCTCATAGGTACAATTCGATAATATGGTTTAGATTGATTTGTCGCACTAATTTTAATAAAAATGAACAAACCAATCTACAAATTTTTATGTGTTTTACTTTTGGTAACAGTAAGTTCACAAATCAATGCGCAAATCAATGCGCAATTACTAGGGCGATATTCTATTGGAACTTACAATTCCAATGGAGGTGTTGCCGAAATTTCTGCTTTTGACCCAGGGTCAAAACGAATGTTTGTTACAAACGGTCCAGATAATACAATGAGAATTGTTAATTTATCTAATCCCGCTAATCCAAGCCAAATTAGTTCAATCTCTATGGCTCCTTATGGAAGTGACATCACTTCAGTAGCTTGTAACAAAAAAGGAATTATTGCTGCTGCCATTTTAGATTCGAATGCTAAAACAAATGCAAGCAGTATTGTGTTTTTTGATATTAATGGAAACTTTATTAGTAAAGTTAAAGTTGGTGCTAATGCTGACAACGTGGTTTTTACGCCAAATGGACAAAAAGTATTGGTAGCTAACGAGGGTGAGCCGAACAATGGTTATACCATTGATCCAGAAGGTTCAATTTCAATTATTGATGTTTCTGGTGGGTTTGCAGGTTTAACTCAATCAAATGTGCAAACTGCTGGTTTTACTGCTTTTAATGGAACAACCTTAGATCCCAAAATTAGAATTTTTGGTAAAATTCAATCAGGAGGTTCTTTCTCTCGTAACTCTACTGTAGCTGAAGATTTAGAACCAGAATATATTACTATTTCGGAGGACAATTCAACAGCTTGGGTTACTTGCCAAGAAAACAATGCGGTAGCGGTAGTTAATATTAATACTGCAACCGTTACTGATTTATTACCATTAGGGTTTAAAAACCATAGATTAGCTGGAAACGGTTTAGATCCATCAGATAGAGATAATGGTTCGAATGGAGCATTAGCGAAAATTGATACATTTAATGTGTTTGGTTTGTATTTACCTGATGGAGTATCATCCTATAAAGTTGGAAGTCAAACTTATTTTATTACTGCAAACGAAGGCGATGCAAGAGCAGATTGGGGAGCTGCAAATAACGAAGAAAACAGAGTGGGTGATGCTGCTTATGTTTTAGATACGGTAAAATTTGGTGGCGCTTCAAAAGTTGCTGCATTAAAAGCAAACACAAGTCTAGGTAGATTAACTGTTACCAATCGCTATGGTGATTTTAACAATGATGGTAAATTTGATAGCATTTTTGCCTTTGGTGCACGTTCATTTTCTATTTGGAATGGAACAACAGGTGCTTTAGTATGGGATAGCAAAGACGAATTTGAGCAAAAAACTAAAACACTATTTCCATCAAATTTTAATACAGGACATACTACAAACGCTTTGGATGATAGAAGTGATAACAAAGGTCCAGAACCAGAATCAGTAACAGTTGGAAAAATTTTAGACAGTACTTATGCATTTGTAGCATTAGAAAGAATAGGCGGTATTATGATTTACAATATCACTAACCCTAATAGCCCATATTTTGTACAATACATAAACACAAGAAACTTTGCTGTCACACCAAGTCAAGCAAACTTGGCAACTGTTGGGGATTTAGGTCCAGAAGGAATAGTTTTTGTTCCTAGAAATGAAAGTCCAAATGGAAAAGATTTGATTTTATTATCAAATGAAGTAAGTGGAACCGTTGCTGTATTTCAAGTTAATTCTCGCAGTGCATTCCAAATGCAGGTATTACATGCATCGGATATGGAAAGTGGAATAGATGCTCCAATAGATGCACCAAACTTTGCTGCTGTTTTAGATACATTAGAAGGTACTTATGTAAATACTGTAAAATTGGCTTCAGGCGATTGCTATATTCCTAGTCCGTTTTTAAGTGCTGGTGAAGATGCTAGTATGCAAACTCCTTTACGCAATACTGTGAGCAGTTATTATGCAGGAACATCTGCTGTAAGACCAGCTATTGGAAGAACAGATATTGCTATGATGAATATTATGGGTTTCCAAGGTTCGGCTTTTGGTAACCACGAGTTCGATTTAGGAACACCTGAAGTAAATAGCATTATAGGTGTTGATATTAGAAGCAATGGCGCTGACAAACGTTGGATTGGTGCTCAATTTCCTTATTTAAGTGCTAATTTAAACTTTGCAAATGATGTTAATTTAAGTTATTTAACTACCACACAGAGATTATCAGTTGATAGTTTTAAAACATCACCAACCATTACAGCAAATAGTCAAAAGAAAGGTATTGCTCCTTCAGCTATTATTGAAATGAATGGTGAAAAAGTAGGTATTGTAGGTGCTACTACCCAAGTATTAGCCTCTATTTCTTCTCCAGGTTCTACTACAGTTATTAGCGGTGGAAGTGATAACATGCCTGCATTAGCAGCGGTATTACAACCTGTTATCGATTCATTAAGAGCAATGGGCATTAACAAAATTATTGTTATGAGTCACTTGCAACAATTAGCAAATGAAAAAGCTTTAGCTCCATTATTAAAAGGTGTTGATATTATCATAGCTGGTGGTTCGCATTCATTATGTGCTGATGGTAATGATAGAATTAGAGTAGGAACTACAAAAGTGGATAAATACCCTATATTAACTGTTAACAACGATAATGAGCCAGTTGCCATATTAAATACTACAAGTGAGTGGAAATATGTTGGTCGTTTTGTTTGTGATTTTGATGCAAATGGAGTTCTACTAACTAACTTGTTAGATTCAACTATTAATGGTGCTTATGCTGCTGATACAGCTATGGTAACTTCTTTGTATGGTTCATATTCTTCGGGCTTTACTACTGGTAGTAAAGGAGCAAATGTTAGAACATTGACTTCGGCTATTGCTACAGTAATAAATAATAAAGATGGAAACAAATTTGGTAAAGCAAGTGTGTTTTTAGAAGGTAGAAGAGATTTTGTAAGAACAGAAGAAACAAACTTTGGTAATTTATCTTCTGATGCTAACTTATGGTATGCTCGTCAGTATGATAACCAAGTAAAAGTTTCTATAAAAAATGGTGGTGGAATTCGTTCTGCTATTGGAAATGTAAATTCTGTTGGAAATGCAACAGTTTTAGAAAAAACATTGGCTAATCCAAGTGCAGGTAAATTAAGTGGTGATATTTCACAATTAGATATTGAAAACTCATTGCGATTTAACAATGGATTAGTCATAGGTAGAGTAAATATTGCTGGTTTAAAACGTATTTTAGAACATGGTATTTCTGCTACAAAGCCGGGTGCTACTCCAGGACAGTTTCCTCAAGTTGCTGGTGTATCATTTAGCTATGATACGACTAAAGTTGCTGGAAGTAAAATTCAATCTTTGGTAATTACTGATTCAACCGGAAAAATAGAAGATATTATCTTTAAAAATGGTTCGTTTTTAGGAGATACTTCAAGAACAGTAAAATTTGTAACCTTAGACTTTTTATATACTGGCGGAGATAACTATCCTTTTTCAACTAATTCTAATCTAAGAGTAAATTTAGATACAGCCCTAAAAAGTGCTGGTATAGCTACATTTGCAGCCATAGGAAAAGAGCAAGATGCTTTTGCTGAATACATGGGAAGTATTTATTCAAGTACACCATACAGTTTAAGAGATACATCTATTTTAGGTGATAAAAGAATTCAATTATTAAATGCTAGAAGCGAAAATATTTTTGCAGCAGGCACCGGTTTAAGTACTACCCAAAGTCCATATTTACTTCCTATTAAATCTGGAGTAATAATTAATTCAGTATTATCTGTTGGAGATTCTGCAAATGGTTACAAAATGGTAGGCATACCAGATGGATTAGGAGCTTATGATAATGGTAACGGTACTTTCACTTTATTAATGAATCATGAATTAACCGCTACAAGTGGTATTGTTAGAGCACATGGCTCAACTGGTTCATTTGTATCTAAATGGGTAATTAACAAATCAAACTTAGCAGTAGTAAGTGGTTCAGATTTAATGCAAAATGTAAACCTATACGATACAACCACTCAAACTTATACAACATACAATGGAAGCAATCCTTCAACCAAAGCAAGATTTGGACGATTCTGCTCTGCAGATTTACCAGCTTTATCAGCATTTTATAATGCCAATACAGGCAAAGGAACGCAAGAAAAAATCTTTATGACTGGCGAAGAGACCAACGATGAAAGTCGTGCAATAGCTCATATTGTAACAGGAACCAATTCAGGAACATCTTGGGAATTACCAGCCTTAGGAAAAGGTGCATGGGAAAGCGCAGTGGCATCTCCAAATTCAGGAGATAAAACAATAGTAGCCATGCCAAATGATGGAACAGATGGTCAATTATATTTCTACATTGGAAATAAAACAACCACAGGAACAGAAATAGACAAAGCAGGTTTAAACAATGGAACACCATGGGGAGTTAAAGTAACAGGTTTCTCTGCAGAAAGAACTAACTCAACAACTTTATCTACATTACCAGCAGCAGGCACAAGATTCAGTTTAGTTGATTTAGGAAATGTAAAACAAAAATCAGGAGCAACCTTCAATACTTTATCAAATACAGCAGGTGTGACTAAATTCTCACGTCCAGAAGATGGTTCATGGGATCCATCAAGTCCAAATGATTTTTACTTTAACACCACAGATCAATTAGACCAAGTAAATGATGGTATTGGAACCCAAGTAGGAAGAAGCCGTGTTTGGAGATTACGTTTTGATGACATCAAAAACCCTGAGTTAGGTGGAACAGTAGAAGCCGTATTAGATGGCACAGAAGGCCAAGTTATGTTAGACAACATGACAATTGATAAATATGGTCATATCTTATTGCAAGAAGATGTAGGAAACGCAGCTCATAATGGTAAAATGTTCCAATACACTATTGGTACAGACCAATTAATACAAATAGCAAAACACGACCCAGCAAGATTTGGAGATATTGGTGTAGGAGCAACAGCACCATTTACCCAAGATGAAGAGACATCAGGAATTATAGACATGGAAGATATCTTAGGTGCAGGTATGTTTATATCGGTAGACCAAGCACATTATCCAATTAGTGGTGAACTAGTTGAAGGTGGTCAATTGTTTACTTTGTTCAACCCTGATTCGTATAATTCAAGTTTGACTAATGGTACTAATTTAAATCTTACTTTATTTTTACAAGGTTTAAGTTTAGGAAATGGATTAATGATCGCTTCTCCTAAGGCAGCGAGTGTAAATGGTTTGTCAAATATTGCAGATACTGTTGTTGTGGAATTGCATTCATCCGTAACTCCCTTCAATACGGTTTATTCAAATAAATCAGTAATCAATACTGAAGGTAATGGTAATTTCAAATTCCCTAGTTCAATTATTGGTAACTCATATTATGTAGTAGTAAAACACCGTAATTCAATAGAAACATGGAGTGCAAATCCAGTTCAATTTACTTCAAATTATTCTTCGTATGACTTTACAATCAATGCAAATAAAGCATTTGGTAATAATTTGATAAATGATGGCGCTGGAAGATTTATGATGTACACCGGTGATATCAACCAAGATGGAGCAGTAGATTTTAACGATTATCCACTAATAGATATTTCTAGCAATAATGGAGATTTAGGATATTTTGCTACAGATTTGAATGGAGATGCATCAGTTGATTTTAACGATTATCCAACATTGGATATTAATAGCTCATTGGGAGTTCTAGCGGTAAAACCATAATCTAACTATAAGGCAAATATGTAAGTCTTTAAAAATTGTGAATTAAAGAAGATTTATATATTTGCCTTATTTTAAATTAATAAACAATGATAATTTGCCAATGGCTGGTGTTTTGCGCAGCATCACCAAACATATATGTATCAGTTTGTCACTCTTTTTATTTTAAATTGTATAAATTAAAATTGTGTAATCTGTTCAAAAGCCATTTCTAGATAATCTTCATTTTGCAATTCGGTATATCTTTCAAAGTTGCTTTTATCAAAGATGCGAAAGCTCATACTATCTAAGCTCATAAATTCTAAGGCTTGCACGCTTTCCTCGATCTTACCATTCACACTGAGGCCAATCTTAAATTGTTTTACAGTTTGACCTACACAATAGTTTTTATTAGCCAAAACAGGTTTGTTAAAATGGGCTGCTTTGGTTAGCATATTGTTTGAACTGATATAGTTATAGAAATACAAATAGCTAATATCAATGGATTTGTAAAGTGTGTTTATTTCTTCTTCAGACAATTCTTTGATGATGAACAAGGCATTGTCTTGATTGAGTTGGATAAAGCTTTCAATTTCCTCACGCTGTGTTTCGTCAAACTCACTCATATCAATTTTGCCAGCAAATACAAAAAAGTACTTTTCTTGATCCACCAATTTTATCAAACGGATAAGCGCCAATATACCTTCGTTTTTTTCTACCCCTAAAAGACCTACAATAACCCTTCCTCGCGCTTGTTTATGAATTTCTTGTGGATACTGCATGCCATTGTTTGATAGACTCAGGTTGCTCAATTCTGGAAATACCACCACTTTTTTATAGACCCTGCTACGAACCGAATCCAAAATAAATCTATCTAGGATGCAAACCCCCACGCAATTTTCTGACCTGAACAAATAATCAGGGTCGCTGAATTTTGGATCCACATTTAATTTCAGTTGATTGAGTTTGTAGGGCTCAGGGTTGAGGTATAAGCCACTCCATTTGTAGTTAAAATTCCAATTCAGTAAACTTAAATTCACCGAATTGCGCAGCATGTTGTCGATAGGGCAGAACAAAACAAACTCCACTTTGGCGTCAATCCCTTTTTCGGCCAATTGAATTTGTTTGCTCACGTAATTCCATCTTCCGATGGTATTGATAATACTAGATTTTTTATCTTCAAACTCTTTACTGTCAATGGGGCGACAAAGCACATTGTTGGCGAATTTTGGAACATTTCTTCTTAAGGTAAACTCCATTTCGTCAAAATCGGGGCAGAGTACCACCACTTTTTTGCCAAGTTTCATTAGCATTTCTGCATAAAATTGGGCATAGGTAAAAAACCTATTTTCCGTGTTGGGCACCACCAAAGCTATACAGTATAAATCGCTGAGCATAATAATCAGCAAAATTTGTCAATTAAAACGGGCTTCTTTGAAAACTATATTCACACAAACTTGTATAAGTATAAAGGGTTGAATAGTAAAGAGAACAATTATTTTTCATTTTTTTTTCGAAACCTCTTTACAAATTATCAAAAATTTATATTTTTGCAGCCCTATAAATTGTCTGATGGTGTAACTGGCAACACGACTGATTTTGGTTCAGTAGAGTCTAGGTTCGAGCCCTAGTCGGACAACAAAATAAATTTGAAAGAGTTAATACGTTTGTTTTAAACGTTTTATATCTTAAGTAATTGAAAAACAAATGTCAATAACTAACGAAGTAAAGCTATTCTCTGGCACAAATTCAAAATATTTGTCTGAGAAAATAGCGGAAGCGTTTGGTAAGCCGTTAGGTGATTTATCAATAAGTAAGTTTAGTGATGGCGAATTTCAACCAAATTTTAACGAATCGGTTAGGGGCTGTGATATCTTTTTAATACAGTCTACTTTTCCTAGTTCTGACAATTTAGTTGAATTACTTTTAATGATTGATGCGGCCAAAAGAGCATCGGCACACTATATTACAGCTGTTATTCCTTATTTCGGAATGGCACGCCAAGATAGAAAAGACAAGCCGAGGGTTTCAATTGGTTCTAGGGTGGTGGCAGATTTGCTTACTACAGTAGGTGCAAGTAGGGTAATTACCATGGATTTGCACGCGCCTCAAATTCAAGGGTTTTTTCAAATTCCAGTCGATCACTTAGATCCATCTGTAATTTTTATCCCTTACATTAAAAGTTTAAAAATTGGTGCTGATCTTATCATAGCATCGCCTGATATGGGTTCATCTGCAAGAGCAAGAACGTATGCCAAGGCTTTGAGTTGTGATATGGTGGTAGTTGATAAAGAAAGAAGAAGAGCGAATGAAATCGCTTCGATGACTTTGATAGGGGATGTGAAAGGTCGACATGTAGTGATGGTGGATGATATTATCGATACAGGTAACACTCTAGCCAAAGCAGCAGCCCTTTTACTTGAAAAAGGTGCACTAAGTGTAAGAGCTATGTGTACACACCCAGTTCTTTCGGGCAAGGCTTATGAAACCATTGAAGATTCAGTTTTAACTGAATTAGTAGTGTGTGATACATTGCCTTTAAGAAAAGAGTCTAGTAAAATCAAACAACTGAGTACGGCTGCTTTATTTGCCGATGCTATAGTAAACATAACTGAACATGGATCTATTAGCTCACTGTTCGAAATTAAAGATAACAATTAAAAAAAGGAAGAAATGAAAACAATAGCAATGTTTGGCAACAAGCGCGAAGGATTAGGTAAAGCATTAACTAAGACTGTTCGTAACGAAGGAAAAGTACCTTGTGTGCTTTATGGAGCTAAAAACCATATCCACTTTAGCATATACCGTGAAGATTTTAAAATGTTAGTGTATACTCCAAATACATACAGAGTGCAACTTGACATTGATGGAACTATTTACAAAGCTATTCTTCAAGATATGCAGTTTCACCCAGTGAATGATACCATCACACATGCAGATTTCTTCGAAATTGATGAAACACAAAATGTAGAAATCGATATCCCTGTAAAATTCGTTGGTAATTCAATAGGTGTTCGTCAAGGTGGTAAATTGATTGTTAAATCACAAAAACTGCGTGTAAGAGCATTGCCTAAAAATTTACCAGATAGTATTGATATCAACATCGAAACTCTAGAAATTGGTAAATCAGTAAAAGTAGCTGATATCACAGTTGAAAATATGATTTTATTGGATTCACCTAACAATCCTATTGTAACTGTTAAAACTACGCGTGCAGCAGCAGAGGCAGCAACAGCTGCAGCTAAAGATGCAAAAGGTAAAAAATAATTTATCTAATTAATATACCAAAAACCTTGAAGCATTCCCTTCAAGGTTTTTTTTTGAATAAAATTTCACAAGCATTTGTCTTAAAATTGCAGTTTATGAAATATTTGATAGTAGGTCTTGGAAACATTGGCGATGAATATGCCCATACCCGACACAATATTGGTTTTGATATAGCTGACGAGTTGGTCAAAAATCATAATGCAAGTTTTGAAACACAGCGCTATGCTGATTATACCCATTTAAGTATAAAGGGACACCAATTGCATATTATCAAGCCCAATACTTATATGAACTTAAGTGGAAAAGCAGTTCGCTATTGGATGAATGAACTTGATATTAAAGTGGATAGTATTTTTGTTTTGGTTGATGATCTTGCTATTGATTTTGGAAAACTTCGTATTCGAGGCAATGGCAGTGATGCTGGACATAATGGACTGAAGAATATTAACGAGTTGCTGCAAACCCAAAACTATCCGCGTCTAAGATTTGGGATTGGAAACAACTATCCCAAAGGTCGTCAGGTAGATTATGTATTAGGGAAATTCAATAGTGAAGAGCAAAAATTCTTACCCGAATTGATTGATAAATCGGTTAAATCCATTGAAAGCTTAGCTCTTAGAGGACTTGCCAATACAATGAATGAGTTTAATAAATAGATGGGAATTGCGAATCTTCGATCTAATAAAGATTGACTTGCTTCTTGCAAATAAATTAGTATCTCAATATCTACATAACGAGCAAACCAATAACGAACTAACGATTTAACAAAACAGCGAGTTAACGTTTTTTCCTAAAAAGTTTAAAGATTTCAAACACCCCTAAAGCCATGGCCCAAAATCCAATAAGGTCGCCATTTTGCGTAAAGAATGTTTCTTCTTTGTGCAAAGGTACTTTAGCCCTGAGGACAGCTTCCTTCCACCATTCAGATTCACTCACAATATTTCCTTCTTCATCTATGAAACCTGAGATACCCGTATTGGCACTACGTGCCACCCACCTGCGGTTTTCAATGGCACGTAAACGAGCGAAGTCGAAATGTTGACGATAACCAGGCGTATTTCCCCACCACCCATCATTAGTGATGATGCAGATGATATCGGCCCCTTTTTTTACATAGCTGGCTACATAATCTGGAAATACGGATTCGAAGCAGATGATTGGGGCTAATTTTGTTTTTTGATAGCTGTAAAACACCTTGGCTTCTTTGTCGCTAGCAAGGCTGCCACTTGTACCACCTAAATTGATTGAAACTTTTTCTAAGAAGCCAAATATTTCAGGGTATGGCATTCGCTCTACGCCTGGTACTAATTTAGATTTATGGTATATCTGCAATGAGTCAAATTTGCTTAAGTATAATGCAGTATTATACACATCATAAAATAAGGCATCGCTGTACTTTCTTGCAGTTATTGTTGGCTTATAATTGCTTTGATAGAAACGATAGGTATCAGCACCTGAAAGGAGGCCAATATTTGGATGTTTTTCTAGAAAGCTTAACACCTTTTGGTAAACAACAGCATTTTGCAGATTTCCTTCTTCCAAACTACCAAGCAAGGCTGTCTCGGGCATCATCACAAATTGCGTTAGGCTATCTATTTTTGTTTCTGCTAAGGCAAGAATTTTATCCGTTTGTGCTTCGGGTGTCATTCCTTCAAATTTATCTTTATATGGGTCGATATTGGGCTGTACCAATACAATGTCTGCCATTTGACGTTTTATATTTGCTCCCTTTTCTTGTCTATCATTAGCTATGTAGAATGACAAAAAAATGGGCGTGAACAGGAAAAAGAATACTAGGTTAAATATCTTTCCATAATTCTCGGATGGCGATCTTTCTTTCCAAGTAATAATAAGTACATAGAGTTTATAATTGACCAGAACTACCCATAAAGAACCTCCTGCAACGCCTGTGTATTCATACCATTGCACCAAAAAGGGTGTATATGAAAATACGTTGCCTAAACTTAACCAAGGGAAAGAAAATTGCCAATTGGTATGCAGCCATTCATACGATAACCATAGGAAAATGAAAACCCACATTTTTTTACTATTTTTTTCTCTTTTTTGGATAATGTGGAAGATGAACAAAGGTAAGGTCATCATAAGGGTATTGATGAAAAATGCCGTTATTGCTCCTTCTGGTGAAGCATTCCAAATCCAATAAACGGTGCTACAATTAAAAAGAAATAGTGATAAGAATGTATAAGCAAGAAAAAGTAATCTTGAGGAATTTGGATGATTTTTGCGAACTTCTGCTTCTAAATAAAACAACGGGATTAAACCAATAAAAATAAAAGGCAATGCCTTAAAAGGTTGCCAAGACAAGGTCATGAGTATGGCCGAAATTATGCTTAATAGTAAGTATTTAAAATGCTTATTTTTTACCTGCGATAACAATGACGAATTCTCCTTTAATAGTTCCGTTGGTGAAATGTTCTAGTATTTGTTGAAGGCTGCCATTAACAGTTTCTTCAAACATCTTAGTAAGTTCTCGGCTAATGCTTGCTTGTCTATCAGCACCAAAAAACTCAATAAGTTGGGCAATGGTTTTGAGTATCCGATGAGGTGATTCATAAAATATGACAGTTCTCTCTTCTTCAGCCAATTTTTTAAGCATGGTTTGTCTGCCTTTTTTTTCAGGTAAAAAACCGTCAAAGCAAAAGCTATCGCAAGGCAATCCACTTTTTACCAAAGCGGGCACAAAGGCAGTAGCTCCTGGCAAACAATCAACAGCAATTCCTTCTTTTATACACTCGCGAATAATTAAAAAACCAGGGTCGCTAATGCCGGGTGTTCCTGCATCGCTAACAAGGGCAATCTGTTTACCACTTTTTAACTCTGAAACTAAGTTTTGAAACACTTTATGCTCGTTGTGTTGGTGGTAAGATTGAAGTGGTTTTTGTATTTGATAGTGTTGGAAAAGTTTTACAGTTTGGCGGGTATCTTCAGCCAATACCAAATCTACTTCTTTAAGTATTCGAAGTGCCCTAATTGTAATATCTTCAAGGTTGCCAATGGGCGTTGGAACGATGTATAATTTGCCTTCACCCATATATTATTTGCTTTCTAATTGTTCAGCTTTTTTTCTTATTTGTTCCTTCCGCCAAGTATTTGCAATTGGGATAGTGGTTACAACTATAAAGGCAATCACAATCCAATTCAGGTAATCCAATGCATTAGGCACAAATTGACCAACAAAATAGCCTGCTGTTACAATTACACTTGGCCAAAGGAATGCACCCACAATATTGTATAAAAAGAAAATTTGAGGACGAACTTTTACTACTCCAGCAAGAATAGGAGCAAATGTGCGCACAATGGGTAAGAACCTACCAAGAATCAAGGCTAATCCACCATATTTTTTATAGAATACCTCCGCTGTTTCAATATATTTTCGTTTGAAGAAAAAGGTATCTTTCTTTTTATAAATAGCCTCTCCCGTTCGATGCCCGAACCAAAAGCCGAAATAATAACCACAGATGGCGGCAATTCCAATTCCAAAAATAAGATTTTCAATTTCTACATGTAAAACTTGATTAGCCGATGGATAGGCTAAGAGGCCGGCTGTAAACAATAAAGAATCTCCTGGTAAGAAAAAGCCAAAGAAAACCCCATTCTCTAAAAAGATAATGATGAGAATTAAAGCCAATCCGCCAAATTCTATGAGTTCTTGTGGTTTAAATAAATCCCAAAAGCTATTCAATGTTTTTAGTTTTATTGATTACGAATTAAAGGCTTTAGCTTGAATTAACAACGCATTTTAGTTTAAATGATATAAGTTATATCTTGAAATAAAAGTCACCGCCTTCATATAACAGAGCTTCTGCATCTGATATTTGAACCAAATTTTCGTTTTGAAGTTTGAATATTTGATAGCCCAATGGCATCAAAATATTAAACATCTTTTGGCGGTTTTCTTCACCTGAAATTTCGATCTGAATAATCGGATGATGCCTTTTGAGGGTATTGATTAAATGTGGGAATAGAAATATTTCATAACCCTCTACATCACATTTAATGAAGTCGATTTTTTCAATAGGAGCGAACAATTCATCAGGAATGCGCATGTCCGTTTCATATGTATGCATTTTGCCTGCCTCATTATTGTCATCAGAAAGTACCTTTGTTAAACCATGTCTGAAAACCCCGTTAATAGTAGGTGTTCCCATCATTATCTTTTTGCTCTCGGCACCAAGGGCTGTTTGATAAAGGGTGATATTATTATAGGCGTGTTTGTAAGTATTTTTAAGAAATACTTTGGCAAATAATGGCACAGGTTCAATGGAATATACCCGGCCAGATACCCCCGCATATTTTGAGAGAAATACGGAGTAGTAGCCAACATTGGCCCCAATGTCCACACAAGTATAGCCTGGCTTTATGAGGTTTTGTAAGTAAAACAATTCAGGGTATTTGTCCTTCAGCATTCCTCCTTTAATAAGTCGTATGTATATATCACTTACCCATGATAAATATGACTGGTAACCTAAAACTTTAAATAGTATCGAACGAATGGTTTTTTCCATCTTGTTATTTTATTTCCTCAAAATCCACATATTCACCAAGGTTTTTATCTTTATTTACAGATTTATTGTTATCGCTTTTGTTAACATTCAGTTCTGCATCGTTTTCGAAATTTGATTGTTGACCCTTGTTTTGGTTATAATGGTAAGCTTTCACTTTAAATAAATTTCCAATCAAGAACTTGAATACAAAATAAAACAATGCTAGGTAAAGTATAAATTTCATTTTTTTATAGTTATCGGTTGCAAGTAAACAAAGTTGGTGCTAATTTCTAAATATGACATAATTGCATTCAGTATTTTTTTAGTTTTGGGTGTATCAAAATTAGACATTGGTGCTAGTGTTGTTTGTAAATGGGAATTTTGCCCAAAATAGAAATTAATTAATAGTCTTTAAATCAGTGATTTAAATAAAAGGATTAAGTTTTGATAATGATATGGCACAGGCGGGATGAAATCTGCCCTTAAATTAGTACCCGAAAAAATATGTTTAAATTCGTAAAAAAATGGCTGGTAAACTTAAAAATAAGCACAAGAACTGCGCTTAGTTTTTTTGCCATTATTTTTACAGCACTGATAACAAGTATTTCGGCAATACTATTACTTCAATATGCCAAGCAAATTGACTTTAAGTTGTCAAACAATTTTGAACCTGCCATTACTGCTACAAGAGACATAGAGTTCATTATTTCTGAAACGGGCAGATACACCTATGATTGGATTAACAATCCATCTAAAGATAAAAAATTAAAGCTGCAGAAAATTTTAGATAAACAGTATAGAAAGAGAAAAATATTTTTAATTGAACTATTGCAACAACCTGAACTTGAGCAATCAAGACGAAGGTTGGTGAAGGTGGATGGCGACTTCCTGAAAATAATTGAAAAGGAAAGAAAAGTAATGTCGATCCTGCAAAAAGATGCTGATTATAAAGACACTATTAAATTCGATGCTGCCAATAAGATATATAAAGAGATTGAAAGTGATCTAAAAAAATTGGATGTTAATGTTGAAGAGGTTGAATTGATGGTGATTGCCTCTTCAAGAAAATTAAGTCAAAAGAAATATGCAAGTTATAGCACACTATCTTCTTTGCTTGTAATCATGCTTATTGGTTTGGTTGTGGTAAGTATTATTTCACTAATGATAACGAATAGTACTGTTATTAAACCAGTAAGTGAACTGAGTGAGGTGCTAGATGCAGTTGGGCGAGGGCAAATCATTAATTATGAAATGCAAATTCAACGCAAAGATGAAATTGGTATTATTCAACAATCTACTGTTACATTGATAAGAGGGCTGAAAGCCAAGGCAGATATTGCCAATGCCATCGGAAAAGGTAATTATGATATAGAACTGAAACTTCAAGGTAAAAATGACAAATTGGGCAAAGCTTTGATTGAAATGCGTAATAATCTGAAAAATTCAATGTTGAAGGAGATTGAGTCTAAGAAATCATTAGAAAAATATACACTTAGTTTAGAGAAGAAAAATAAGGAATTGGACCAGTTTGCATATATTACCTCACATGATTTAAAGAGTCCCCTTCGAGGAATTAATAACCTTTCAGAGTGGATTGAAGAAGATATGGGTAGCTTAATGACTGATGATAGTAAAGGCTACTTCAAATTAATGCGTGGTAGAATCCTCCGTCTTGAATCACTTATCAATTCTTTATTGAAATACAGCCGATCGGGTAAACTGGGTGGTGAAAAAGAATGGGTTGATTCGCGTGATTTAGTGTTGAATTTACTTCGTATAATCAACCCACCGAGCAAACATGTCATATACTTTGATGATGCTCTGCCAATTGTGAATGCGGTGCGAAAAGATATAGAGGATGTGTTTTATGAATTATTGACCAACTCTATAAAATATGCTAATGTCATTAAGCCGATCATCAACATTACTTATCAACATGTGGATGGGAAACACAAATTTTGTATTGCTGATAATGGTTTAGGTATAGCTACAGAATACCACAGTAAAATTTTCACTATTTTTCAAACCCTTGAAGCCCGCGATAAGCTTGAAAGCGTAGGGGCAGGGCTCGCCATTGCTAAAAAAATTGTGGAGGAAAACAATGGTGAAATATGGGTGGAATCTGAGAAAGGTAAAGGAGCGAAATTTTACTTTACATGGCAAGATTCAGTTTAAAAATAACTAAAATTAGCCACATTCTGATTTTGCGTATTTAACACTTTGATTTACTCAAAATGGAAATATATATTGCATCTGAAAAATGATTATGATGAAAGAGAAAATTATAAAAATTCTTTTAGTAGAAGACGATGAAGTAGATGTAATGAATGTTAAAAGGGCTTTCAAGAAAAATAATGTTACCAACCCTTTGTACATTGCGGGAAACGGAATTGAAGCACTTGAATTTTTAAATTCTGAATACAAGACCAATCCTCATGATTACCCTCGTATTGTGCTACTTGATTTGAATATGCCTAAAATGGGTGGTATTGAGTTTTTAAGAGAATTAAGAAATAACGATCATCTGAAAAATATCAGTGTTTTCGTGATGACCACATCCAACGAAGACAACGATAAAATTGATGCATATAACTTAAACGTAGCTGGTTATATACTCAAACCACTTTCTATGGACCAGTTTATGAGCGTAGTTTCGACTCTAAGCAATTACTGGAAACTTTGTGAATTCCCTGTTTAATGCTTACCTATGTTGTAAATAATGGATAGTCAAGCATCATTTAAACTACTACTTATTGATGATGACGAAGTTGACATCATGCAATTTGAAAGAGCTCTGAAAAAAACAGGACTTGTATACAATTTACATATTTGTAAAAATGCCCAAGAAACCCTTGAAGTTATAAGTAAAGAGGTTTTTGATTGTATTTTTCTTGACTACCAATTACCAGGTATTGATGGTCTTCAATTACTAAAGAAAATAAGAGACAAAGATGTTCTTACACCTGTTGCTGTTCTAACTTCTCAGGGAGATGAAAAAGTGGCAGTGAAAATGATTAAGAGCGGTGCTTTTGACTATTTCGCTAAATCTGATATCACACCAGATAGTATTCAAAAAGTGGTGATTTCGGGCATTCGCTTGTGGGAAGTTGAGAACCAACGCAAACGTGCTGAAGAAGAAATCAATGTTAATAATTATAAACTTAATGCGATTCTTGAGAGCACTACCAGCATAATATATGCTGTTGACAAGCAGTTGAATTTATTGTCATTTAACTCAACTTTCAAAAACAGTATACAATCTAGAACAAATACTGATGTTAAAGAGGGGATGAATTTTGCTATGATAAACTTCAAAAACTCTGAGCGGGAAAATATTGTTGCGAGTATTGATAGAAGTTTGCAAGGAGAGCAGTTTACGCAAGTAGAAGAGTTTGAAGTGGGTGGCAATGCGGTTTATATTGAAACTACTTACAATCCCATTTATGTTGCTAATAACGAGATAACAGGTGTGGCAGTTTATTCGCAAGATATTACCGAAAAGAAAAAATTTGAACACGATTTGTTGCAGGCTCGTAATGATGCTATTGCTGCAGCCAAAGCTAAGTCGGATTTTCTTTCAAACATGAGTCACGAGATTCGTACACCTATGAATGCGATTTTAGGTTTAACAGAATTGTTGTTAGAAGAGAATTTTACAGGGGGAAATCTAGAGAACTTAAAGTCTATAAAATATTCTGCTGATAACCTTTTGGTAATTATAAATGATATCCTTGATTTTAGTAAGATAGAAGCAGGTAAAATTACATTTGAGAACATCAACTTTGATTTGCGCCTTCGAATGGCTGAATTGAAGAAAACTTTTGATTATAGGGCAAAGGAAAAAGGCCTTGAATTTAATGTAACCGTGCCTGAAAATATTCCGCATTATATTAAAGGGGATCCTTACCGCCTAAATCAAATACTCTTTAACTTAGTGGGTAATGCCATTAAGTTTACATCGAAAGGTTTTGTAGAAGTTAAAACATCTATAAATGAAAGCGAAGAATCAGATAAAATAAATCTTGTATTTGAAATAGTAGACAGTGGAATAGGAGTGCCCGAACACAAGCAAAACAAGATTTTTGAGAGCTTTACCCAAGCCTATACCGATACTACACGTAAGTTTGGTGGAACTGGTTTAGGATTGGCCATTACCAAGAACTTAACCGCGCTGCAAGGTGGTTATATAAATATTAAAAGTAAAGTAGGTAGCGGTACAACTTTTACTGTTGAAATTCCGTTTGAAGTTGGGAATGCTGACGCTATAGAAAAACAAGATAAAACAGAGAAAGATTTGATCCTTGATTTATCTGAAATCAAAATTCTTTTGGTAGAAGATAATTTGATGAATCAGTTTGTGGCTAAACAGTTTTTTAAAAAATGGAATAATGAAATTTCAATTGCCAATAATGGTTTAGAGGCTATAGAAATGTTGGTAAAAGACGATAGTTTTGATTTAGTTCTGATGGATTTGCAAATGCCTGAATTAAGTGGTTTTGAAGCCACTGAAGTAATCAGGGCTGAGCATACTAAAGTAAAGAATAGGAACATCCCAATTATAGCCCTGTCTGCTGACGCCTTCCAAGAAACAAGAAGAAAGGTTTTAGAAGCAGGTATGAATGATTTTGTTACCAAGCCATTTAAGCCAGAGGAATTGTATCACAAAATCGTGAAATACAAACCCCTGAAAGGAAACAAATAG
>Ga0214921_10005200_pt1 | contig 18531 bp, 18 predicted proteins | sample LL1505_MetaG_FD_177992 | JGI IMG/M metagenome (GOLD analysis project Ga0214921, IMG submission 177992) | Freshwater microbial communities from Lake Lanier, Atlanta, Georgia, United States - LL-1505 | ecosystem: Environmental > Aquatic > Freshwater > Lake | place: USA: Georgia | collected... | reverse complement strand
AAACCACAGGGGAATCCACGCTACAAAGATCAAAGGGGTGAGACTTCCCGAATAAGGGAAAGCAAAAACAAGCAAGGCACTGCTGAGGACGCTAAGTAGAAAGTTGTTTTTGAGCAAGTGCATCATAGCCAGGTGTTAGCAAAAATAAAAAAGCCTTTCCGTAAAGAAAAGGCTTTCAATATCGAATAATCGTTTATTTATGCGTTTTCGAAAGGAACCACCGAAACGAAAGAACGGTTGTCCTTTTTCTTGCGAAATTCCACTAAACCATCGGTTAACGCAAAAAGTGTATGATCTTTACCGATCCCTACGTTGTTGCCTGGGTGGTGTTGCGTTCCGCGTTGGCGAACAATGATATTGCCTGAAATGGCTGCTTGACCACCGAATATTTTAACACCAAGACGCTTGCTGTGCGACTCTCTACCGTTTTTCGAACTACCGACTCCTTTTTTGTGTGCCATGACTTAAAAAGTTTTACTGTTAGGATTGAATGTTAGTTATTTTCAAAGCAGTGAATTGCTGTCGATGGCCATTTTTAACCACATAGCCCTTTCTGCGCTTTTTCTTGAATACGATCACTTTGTCGCCTTTGACATGATCTAAAACTTCTGCGGTGATTTCAGCACCTGCTATAGCCGGGGCGCCAAGGGTTACTTTTCCATCGTTTTCTACCAACAACACTTGGTCGAAGGTAATTTGGGTACCCGTTTCAGCGGATAAACGATGTACAAATACCTTTTGGTCTTTTTGCACTTTGAATTGCTGCCCTGCTATCTCTACGATTGCATACATGACATTGAATTTTGAAATTGGTCGGCAAAGATACGATTCCTTATTGAAAATAAAAACTAATTCGTCTTATTTCGAGACATTCCTAACAGGCGGTCGTGAAAATTCACCAAAAACACCCCGATGAGTAGGATGATCATCGAGGCGAATTGCCCTAAACTCAAAGATTCACCCCGAATACTGCCGAAAATAACGGCAAAGAAGGGAATTAAATACGTCACGGAGCTAGCGAAAATGGCCGAGGTGAGTTTAATTAAACGGTTGAAATAAATATTGGACAGAGCGCTTCCAACACCCCCGAGTATAAGCACATAGAGAAAGGCTTCCCATCCATACGGGTTTTTTAGGAAGACGTCTGCGCTTCTTTCCAAGAAAAAGGAACCAGCAGCGAGCGGCAAGACACTTAATAAGCCAAGGGAAGTTACAAGCATGGGGCTCACTTCGCTGAGTTTGTTTTTTATAGTATTTACACTGATTCCGTAGAGTAAGGTTGCGAAAATGACCGCGGCAATATGACTCCATTGCACGTTTGAGGATACTTCGGCACCGGAGGAAAGCAAAAAAATCACACCAACAGTACTAATCAAAATTCCGAGAATTTGGAGCACATGTATTTTGGTCTTGAAGAGAAGTACCGCTATTAACACGGTAAAAATAGGGGTCATACTGTTTAGTATTCCCGAAATACCTCCACTCAAAGCCGTGTTGGCATAGGTGAATAAAAAAGAAGGCACAAAATTTCCACAAAGTCCCACAATAAGAAAATAAGGGCCAAGAGGTCCAAACAATAAGCGAAATTTTGGCATCGAGAAAGGAAGCAATATCAAGGCCGCGATCAACATTCGCATTCCTGCCACTTGAATATGGCTGAACGCTGTAACTCCGGGACGAGGCATCATCCCCAGTTTCATGAAGAAAAAAGAGCTTCCCCAAACAGCGCCCAACACGATTAATAGAATGGTAGCCGTGGTTTTTTTCGACATAGTCAAAGGTAGTGTTAATATAGTTACCACATTTTACCACTTAATTAATTATATTCAAATCATTGAAAATGTGTTATATATATTTGGAAGTTAAGATCGGATACCTTAATTTTGGGGAATAAGTTATCAACAAAAGCTTTTTAGTGGTAAAAAGTGGGGCTTTTTGGATTAACTTTACCCATAATTAACGCTATGGCAGGTTTAGTAGGTGAATTTGAAGTGAAACTGGATGAAAAAGGCCGGTTTTTATTTCCTTCCGGATTACGGAAGCAGCTTGCTGCTGGGTCTCAGCGTGATTTCATGTTGAACAAGGGTTTTGAAGATTGCTTAACACTCTATCCCATGCCTGAATGGGAAAAAATCAGTGTTAAGTTGAGTAAAATCAATCTTTTTAACCCCAAAAACAGGATGTTTTATCGGCTATTTCACCAAGGAGCAAAGCAAGTTTCCTTGGACAATGCAGGCCGATTGCTCATTCCGGTTGCCCTCATGGAGCGCGTTGGTTTAGACTCCGAAGTAATGCTCATCGCCTACAACGACCGCATAGAGGTCTGGGATAAGGTCAAATACTTCGACATGATCGAAGGGAATATGGCTGATTTCTCCGATTTAGCGAACGATGTAATGGGTGAAGCAAATGACCAAGATTGATACGAACTACCATGTTCCGGTTTTGTTGCAAGAAAGTATTGAAGGCCTTGCGCTTTCGGGAGATTCTGTGGTGGTAGATGTCACCTTCGGTGGAGGAGGCCACGCGGCATCCATCTTAACTAAAATTTCTGATCAGGGATTTCTTTACGCCTTTGATCAAGATGTAGATGCTGTTCCAAATGCGTTTAATGCTTCGAATTTCAAACTCATCCAGGCTAATTTTCGGTTCTTAAAGAATTATTTGGCCGCGGAAGGTCGGCAGTCTGTGGATGCGATTTTAGCCGATATCGGGGTGTCGTCGCATCAATTTGATGCTGAACAGCGGGGGTTTAGTTTTCGTGCGACAGCGGCTTTGGACATGCGTATGAATCAGCGTTCCGGGAGAACTGCTGCGGTGTTGCTCAATGAGGCTTCCGAGGAAGAGCTCTTGCGTGTTTTTAACGAGTATTCCGACATTAATAATGTGTTTCGTTTGGTTCAGGCCTTGGTTCGGCAAAGGACGATTAAACCCTTTGAGACCACGGAAGATTTGCTCGAGGTTGCCCGAAACTTAGCGCCGAAAAATAAAGAACATAAATACCTCGCACAAGTATTCCAAGCCCTCAGAATTGAGGTAAACGATGAGATTGGCGCGTTGAAAAAACTGCTTTTAGATGCCACGGAGGTGCTCCAGAAAGGAGGTCGAATCGCAGTGATATCTTATCATTCGATTGAAGATCGAATCGTGAAAAACTATTTCAAAAAAGGGGATTTTGAGGGCCGTGAAACAAAGGATTTTTTCGGGAACCGGGTGCGCCCTTTTGTGGAAATCAACCGACACCCTTTGGTTCCTTCGGAAGAAGAAGTTGAAAAAAATAACCGTGCGCGCAGTGCTAAACTTAGAATCGCAGAAAGAGTATGAGCAACAATGAGTTTGTGGATGACGTTGGGGTTGAAGCTCCTAAAAAACCGAAGGGCGCTGCTAAAAAGCAAAGCACCTTGATGGTAATTCTCAACGGAGATTTTCTTACACGGGATTTTATGTTGAACAACCTTACTTACATCTTATTTCTATTTCTGCTGCTTTTCATGCTTGTCGCTAAAGGCTATTATGGAAAATCGTTGGTAAAAAAGGTGCAAGAAACCCGTCGAGCGTTGGATCAAAATACGGCCGATTATATTCAAACAAAAACCCTTTTCGAAGAACGTACACGACGCTATAAAATGGTAGAACGCCTCAAGCAAAAAGCGCTCGTGGAGTCCGAAAATGCCATCCAAGTGATTAAGTCAAATGCCATTAATACGAACCATGACGAGCAATAAAGGCCCCTTAGTGTTTCGTGCTTACCTGCTCTACTTTGGTTTTGTAGCCATCATGATTCTGGTGCTTTACAAAACCTTGAAATTGCAATTTTCTACCAACGAGGTGGATTTACCCATTCGCTTCGCTGACCGCATGCCACGCATGGGGGATGTTTTGGATGCCAACCTAAATCCCCTATTAACTTCCGTTTCATACTTTGATATTCGGATGGATCCTACCGTGGTGGATCAAAAAACGTTCGACGCGGAGGTGTCGAATCTAGCGCGAGGACTTCACGGTTTATACCCTGAAAAAGCGGCTAGGGCTTACGAAAATGAAATTCGTAATGCTCGGGCTAACGGGGCAAGGTACCTGCTCCTGCGCAAAGGGGTTACCAGTGAAGAACGAAAAAGAATCAATGCACTTCCTATTCTCAAGTTAGGAAGAATGAAAGGCGGGATTATCGATCAAGAAGAAACCGTCATTCGTAAGGCGCCTAATGGCATCTTGCTCCGAAGAACGTTGGGTTACTACAAAAAAGACCTGGATTTGGAAGTGGGAATTGAGGGGGCTTATCACACCGTCTTGGAGGGTGAAGTAGGAAAAGAAATTGAGCAACGGATTACTACCGGCTGGAAAAAAACAGGTCGGTTTACCAAAGACCCCATCGAAGGCGCGGATGTGGTCACCACCATCGATAAGGATATTCAAGAGTTGGCGCATTCCGAATTAGAACAACAACTCAAATCCATGGAGGCCGAGAGCGGTACGGTGGTGCTCATGGAAGTTAACACCGGTCATGTTAAGGCCATCGCAAATTTGACCAAAGAAGCAGACGGTTCCTTCAGCGAGAAATTCAATTATGCCATTGGTTTAAGAGAAGTGCCCGGTTCGACTATGAAACTCGCAAGCCTCATGGCGGCGCTCGAAGATGGGAGAATAAACATCAACGATCGTGTGAATGCGACGGGTTCGTATACCGTGATTAGTAAGCGTTTTCAAGATTCGAATGATGGAAAAGGGTACGGAAATATTTCAATTCAAGAAGCTTTTGAAAAATCTTCCAACATTATTGCCTGGATTCTTTACAAAGCTTACCGGAATGACCCGGAAAAATTTATGGCTCGCTTGGATCAATTTGGGTTAACGCAACCCTTGGGAATTGAACTTGCTGGTGAGTTGGCCCCAAAGTTTTATCGCCCGGGTCAGTTGCAGTGGTCCCCATATTCTATTCCCTCCATGGCCATTGGCTATGAATACCAGCAAATTCCGCTTCAAACGTGCGCCTTTTACAATGCCGTAGCTAATAACGGAAAATTCCTTCGCCCTTTATTTGTGAAAGAAATTCGCCGGGGAGGAAAGGTTATTAAATCGTTTGAACCGGTGGTTATCAGGGAACAAATATGCTCATTTGAAACCTTGAAAATCATGAAGCGATGTCTGGCCGGTGTAATGATTCATGGCACGGGTAAAAAATTAACTTCGAGCCAGTTTGCCATTGCAGGAAAAACCGGAACGGCCAAATTACCCGATAAAAACAAACAGTATGTAGAGGAAGCACAAAGCGATTTTCAAGCATCCTTCGTTGGGTATTTTCCCGCAGATCAACCCAAATACACCTGCCTTGTGCTTATTACTCGACCAAAGGTGCAAAAATATGCCGCCTTGGTAGCTGGCCCCGTGTTCGTGGCTCTAGCTAATAAAATATACGCTTCGAACTTACGCTACCATCCAGCGATAAACCAAGAAAAAAACAAGGTAAACGAACTCCCTGTAGTTAAAGTTGGCAACCACGATGACTTGCTCAAAGTGTTTAAAAAGCTCCATATTCCGTTCCTTTTTGAAAGCAATTCCTCGTGGCTTTCGGCTTCTTCTCAATCGGACAAAATTGCGTTGAAAGCAGTGAATACCAATGGGAAGCAAGTGCCTGATGTACGAGGAATGACCGCTAAAGATGCTGTATTTCTACTCGAAAGCAAAAAACTCAGTGTTCGCCTTGAAGGAGCCGGAAAGGTGGTCATTCAGAGCTTAACGCCGGGCTCGGAAATCCATGCTGGACAAGTAATTAAACTCACCCTGCAATGAAATCACTAACCTCTCTTTTACAGGCGTTAAATCAGCATTTCATGGGTGACAATGAACAGGTGGATGCCGTGGTGTTCGACTCCCGCCAAGCAAAGGAAAAAACCTTGTTCGTGGCCATCGAAGGGTTAACAAACGACGGTCATCAATTCCTGGAAGTCGCCTTCAATCAGGGTTGTCGATTTGCGGTAGTTCAAAAGGAGGTGGTTTGCCCGGACGGCATGACCCTTTTTAAGGTTAAGGATACACGACGCGCCTTGGCTACCTTAGCTTGTGAATGGTTTGATCACCCGAGCCAACAGGTGCATTTGATAGGAGTCACGGGTACGAATGGAAAAACTACCACGACCACGTTATTGCACCAGCTTTTTTCAGCTTTAGGCTTCTCTTGCGGGTTAATCTCCACGGTGGTCAACAAAATTGAACAACGGGAAATTCCTTCGACCCATACCACCCCGGATCCTTTTGCAATCAATCAACTTTTAAGAACGATGGTAGATGCTGGGTGTTCCTACGCGTTTATGGAAGTGAGCTCGCATGCCGTGCATCAACAACGTATCCACGGGTTGCAATTCGCGGGGGCGGTATTCACCAATATCACCCACGATCACTTGGATTACCATAAGACCTTCCCTGAATACATAGCTGCAAAAAAAGGATTTTTCGATGGGCTTTCTAAGGAGGCCTTTGCATTGGTCAACATCGACGACAGAAATGGCGCAGTGATGTTGCAGAATTGCCCTTCCAAACATGCGACGTACGCCTTGAATACCCTCGCGGATTTTAAAGGAGTTGTGGTTGAAAATTCCCTCGAGGGTTTACTCGTAAAAATCAATCATACGGAGGTGCACAGCAAGCTGATTGGCAAGTTCAATGCATATAATCTGCTAGCGGTCTATGGGGTAGGAGAATTGCTTGGCATAGATAAACTTGCTTTATTCGAAGCTCTTTCCATGCTGGATTCTGTTTCAGGCAGGTTTCAGTTTTTTAAGTCCATCCATGGCGTAACGGTTGTGGTGGATTATGCCCATACGCCCGATGCCTTAGAAAATGTGTTGCAAACCATCGGTCAATTATCGAATGGAAAGAACGTAATAACCTTGGTGGGTTGTGGAGGAGATCGCGATAAATCCAAGCGTCCGCTCATGGCAAAAATTGCCCAAAAGTTCAGTCAACAGCTTATTCTTACTTCAGACAACCCGCGCACCGAAAATCCAACACAAATCCTTCGAGAAATGCAGGAAGGTCTCGAGGCCTCAAGCAAGGTTCCTGCCTTAGCCATTGAAGACCGTAAACAAGCGATTCTTACCGCTTCTTTATTGGCGAAAGCCGGGGATATTGTGCTAATTGCCGGCAAGGGACATGAGAATTATCAGGAGGTTAACGGGGTGAAATCTCCGTTCGATGATTTTAAAATAGCTCAAGAAATATTTAATCAAAACTAAGCGATATGTTGTATTATTTATTCCGTTTTTTTGATCAATTCAATGTTCCAGGCGCAGGATTGTTCGATTATATTTCGTTTCGTGCATCCATGGCCTTAATTGGTTCCTTGGTGGTTTCAATCCTCTTTGGTAAGCGCATTATAAATCGTCTAAGGAAACAACAGATTGGGGAAACCGTTCGCGATTTAGGTTTAGCCGGACAAATTGAAAAGTCGGGTACCCCTACGATGGGAGGTTTGATCATTCTGAGTGCCATTCTTTTACCAACCCTCTTGTTTGCTAAACTGGACAACATTTATGTGATAACCATGCTTATCGCAACGGTTTGGTTAGGATTAATTGGCTTTCTGGATGATTATATCAAGGTTTTTAAGAAGAACAAAGAAGGCCTCAAAGGGAAATTTAAAATCATTGGACAGATTGGCGTAGGGGTAATCGTTGGGTCCATCCTGTATTTTTCGGGCGATGTTAGGGTACATAAACGCGTTCCCAGCAATTATCAATTGCAAAAAGACGAGGTGTTTGTTACCAAAGAACACGTTCAAGAGGGGAACGATCAATTTCGCTGGATTGCTACTGATGACATGACCACCACCATTCCTTTTATCAAAGGAAATGAATTTAACTATAATTGGTTGATAGGAGATTCCAATAAAAACTACGGTTGGTTGCTCTTTATTCCTATCGTGATTTTTATCGTGATTGCGGTGTCAAACGGGGCGAATATGACCGACGGCTTGGATGGATTAGCAACAGGAACTTCCGCGATTATCGGTCTCGCTTTGGCTGTATTGGCCTATGTGAGTTCTAACGGAAAGTTTGCGGATTACCTGAATGTAATGTACATCCCTCAAGCGGAAGAGCTCGTGGTGTTCATTGCTGCTTTCATAGGAGCATGTATCGGTTTTCTTTGGTATAATTCCTTTCCGGCTCAAGTATTTATGGGCGATACAGGCAGTTTGGCGCTCGGCGGAATCATTGCCGTGTTTGCTATTTCCATTCGTAAAGAACTTCTAATACCGGTCCTTTGCGGTGTCTTTTTAATTGAAAACCTTTCGGTCATGCTGCAAGTGGGCTATTTCAAGCTTACGAAGCGCAGGTTTGGCGAAGGGAGAAGAATCTTCTTAATGGCTCCGTTACACCACCATTACCAGAAAAAAGGCCTCCATGAAGCTAAAATTGTAGCGAGGTTCTGGATCGTTGGAATTTTATTGGCCGTGATTTCCATTGTAACCCTAAAAGTTCGTTAAGTTGAAGTATAACTACGAACATATTGTCATTTTAGGAGCCGGCGAAAGCGGTTTAGGTGCAGCCATGCTCGCTGTTACGAAGGGCTTTTCGGTGTTTGTTTCGGATGCAAAAGCCATAAACCCCGAGGCAAAGGATTTTCTTGAAACAAACCGTATTCCCTTTGAAGAAGGCTCACATTCCTTAGAAAAAGTACTTCAAGCGACCCTCGTGGTAAAATCTCCGGGCATCCCGAACGAGGCTCCCATCATTCAAAAAATCAAGGAGGATGGGATTCCCGTGGTTTCGGAAATTGAGTTTGCACGCCCCTTTTCCAAAGGAAAAACCATTTGTATTACAGGAAGTAATGGAAAAACAACCACTACCTTATGGATTTTCCACATCCTTAAGAAAGCGGGATTCGATGTAGCGCTGGCGGGTAACGTTGGAGCCAGTTATGCCAAGCAAGTGGCGCAAAACGATGCGGCTTGGTATGTTCTTGAGTTAAGCTCTTTTCAACTGGACGACATGTACGCGTTCAAGGCAGATATTGCCGTGCTGCTGAACATCTCCCCAGACCACTTGGATAGGTATAACTATCAAATGGATAAGTATATCCTAGCCAAGTTTCGAATCCTTCAAAACATGGACGAATCGTGTTATTTCATTTACAATGCCGACGATGTTGCGGTGGTTAATGCACTAGAAAACACGTCCACAAACGCTGTCCAAGCTCCTTTTTCGCTTTCCAAACCCCTCGGTTTTGGAGGGTATGTCACCAATGAAACCTTAATTATCAATATAAAAACAACAACAACTATGTCAATTCATGAACTCGCCCTAAAGGGAAAACACAATGCGCAGAATGCATTAGCCGCAGGTATCGCAGCACGATTAGTAGAAATCCGACCGGAATTGGTTCGGGAAAGTTTGACCGATTTCGAAAGTGTCGAACATCGATTGGAATTTGTCGCAAAAGTCCACGGAGTAGAATTTATTAATGATTCAAAAGCTACCAACATCAACGCTGCTTGGTATGCTTTGGAAAGCATGAGTAAACCAACGGTTTGGATCGTTGGCGGTGTGGATAAAGGAAACGATTACAACGAATTATTGGAATTGGTTAAATCCAAGGTTAAAGCCATCGTTTGCTTAGGGGTGGATAATGCGAAAATCAAAGAAACCTTCTCTTCCTATGTTGCAGAAATAGTAGAAACCAATAACGCCAAAGATGCTGTACGTGAGGCGTATCGTCTTGCCGGAACGGATTCCACGGTTCTCTTATCTCCCGCATGCGCGAGTTTTGATTTATTCAGCAATTACGAAGACCGAGGGGTACAATTCAAAAAAGCCGTTCGTAATTTATAGTATGAAAAAGAGCTTTATTACCCAGAAGTCGGAATTGCTCCGTGCACGTCAAGAGGCGTTGCATCAGCAAAATCAGGGTTGGGAAATCCAATCTTGGGGTAAATTTACAGGATTTGAGGTGTTCACATGGCTGAATCCAAGTTTGGAAAAGTTGATTCCCACGATGGAATCCATGCCCTTTCCAGTTTATTGGGTGACTACCGAAGAGGCCTTTCATTCTTTGTGCTCAGGCAAGGTCCACCATTTCCCGAACGTAGGCAAGCTTTTCCTTGTTTCCTCGAAGGAGACGGTTCCTGCACTTTTTGGGGATGCACAAACTATATCCTCTTGCTTCGAAGTCTTTTTGCTGCCCAAAATGGTTAAAAGTCAAGGAATCGTTTTGTTTACCGCAAAAGGAACGGAAGGCGCAGCATTGATTCATGAATTTACTTCCTCCTTCCATTACTAACCGATCATGAAAAAACTGCTCATTACTTATTTGAAAGGGGATTTGGTCATTTGGATAATTACGTTGTTGTTTTTGGCGCTATCCATTGTTACCGTATACAGCTTCGTTCCAATTCTTGTGAAAATGGAGGGAAGCAGCCCTTTTCATTATTTGTTTAAACACATGATCTATGTGGTGATGGGTTTTTCATGCATTTATTTTTTGCATAAAATGGATGCCAAGTATTTTTCGCAAATCGCCAAGTTTGCTTATTATTTCGCCGTTGCTTTATTAATCTTTACCTTCTTTTTTGGTAAGGAAGTTAACGGCGCCGGAAGGTGGGTGTCCATTCCCGTTATTGGTCTTACCTTCCAGTCTTCCGACTTTGCGAAATTGGCACTGTTCCTTTATTTGTCCCGTTTGTTGGTGCGTAAAAAGGACAAATTGAACGACTGGAAAGAAGGAATTCTGCCGTTAATGATTCCTATTGTTGTCATTTGTGGATTGATTTTCAAAGATAACCTTTCTACGTCACTCCTGGTGTTCGCATTATCCATGGCCGTTTTGTTCATTGGTAGAGTCCCTATGTCCAAACTGTTGACTATGGGCGGTGTCGGGGTATTGTTGCTCTTGGTAGTTATTGCCATTCATACCGCGATTCCTCAAGCAAATCTTCTTCCTCGGTTTGAAACGTGGAAAAACAGGATTACCAACAGCGCTTCTACGGAGCAAAATGTGGTGGAAAATGCCCAGGCTCTGGACGCGCGACGGGCCATTCATGCTGGCTCATGGGTAGGATTAGGCGTGGGAGACGGCAAGCTAAAAGAATACCTTCCAGAGGCTTATGCGGATTTTTATTATGCCAGTTTCGTAGAGGAATTTGGTTTTGTTTCCGCGGTAATTTTGTCCTTTCTTTATATGATACTGCTTTTTCGAATTATTCGCATTGGACTAAAATCGGAAAACCTCTTTGAAACCTATGTTTGCTTGGCGATTGGACTTCATTTGTTGGCGCAAGCAAGCATTAACATGCTCGTATGCACAGGTACTTTTCCGGTAACGGGTCAAAACATGCCCTTTCTCGCCATGGGCGGTTCGGCATTAATTATGGCCTGCGTTTCAATCGGGATTATTCAATCTTTTGCCGTTAAACAGACCAAAGCACTATCTGCTGAAACTCAAGAAATATGAACTTAGAACGCATCATTATATCCGGCGGAGGCACAGGAGGTCACATTTTTCCCGCTATCGCGATTGCAAAGGCTATTCAGCATCGCTTTCCTTCATGCAACATCTTGTTCATTGGGGCAAATGGTCGCATGGAAATGGAGAAAGTCCCCCAGGCAGGGTTTGAAATTAAAGGCCTTACGATCTCTGGATTTAATCGAAAATCACCCCTTAAGAATTTAACGCTCCCAATAAAGTTATGGAAGAGCATGTCAGGTGTTAGGTCGATTCTCTCCCAATTTAAACCTCAGTTGGTGATTGGGGTTGGAGGATATGCTAGCGGTCCAACCCTTAAAATGGCCCAATGGATGAACCTGCCTACGTTAATTCAAGAACAGAATTCATTCCCCGGTAAAACGAATCTATTACTTGCTAAAAAAGCAAAAGCTATCTGTGTTGCCTACGAAGGAATGGAGCAGTTTTTTCCGAAATCCAACCTAATAAAAACGGGAAATCCCGTGAGACAAGAACTCGTAGAGGTACAACATCAACGTGCTGAGGCGCTTGCTTTTTACGGTTTGAATGCGTCATGTAAAACCGTTTTTGTGATGGGAGGTTCCCTGGGAGCAAAGACAATGAATCAGGCCATCCTAAATGCGTTGCAGGAAATTGAAACCATGGAAAAGGTTCAAGTTCTTTGGCAATGCGGAAAGGCCCACTTCGAGGAATTAAACAACCGAACGCTTCCTAAAAATGTGCATCTCTTTCCCTTCATTGAACGCATGGAATTTGCCTATGCTGCTGCGGATATTATAATTTCTCGGGCAGGAGCAACTTCCATTTCTGAACTTGCTTTGGTTGCGAAACCCATAATCCTTGTGCCGTCTCCCAATGTTTCCGAGGATCACCAAACCAAAAATGCCTTGGCGCTTTCTAATCAAGGGGCCGCTTGGTTGGTACCTGACGCTGAGGCCCCGACAGGCTTATGGCCAAACATCCTTCGATTGTTGGAGGATACAGCCACGGCGGAGCGCATGTCCTTGGCGTTGCATAGCTTCGCATTACCGAATGCAACCAACCACATTGTGGATATTTGTCAAAAAATGGTTTCCAATGAATAAACTGAATACTCCTTACGTGTTTTTTTTAGGGATCGGAGGTATCGGAATGTCGGCTATGGCGCGTTACTTTTTAGTCAAGGGAAGATCGGTGATGGGTTACGATAAAACGCCTTCAGGGATTACGGAAAAACTAACGCAAGAAGGGGCATTGGTGGTTTATGATGACCAATGGAACGAAGCTTTTGAAGCCTTAACACCGGAAAATTGCCTCGTTGTTTATACCCCGGCCATTCCAAAGAACGCAACGTTAATGCTGGAATTCCATAAGCGGGCCTTTTCCTTGGTAAAGCGCGCAGAAACCCTGGGTATGGTTACACGTTTTGAAAAATCAATCGGAGTTGCAGGAACCCATGGGAAATCTACTACGTCAGCGATGCTGGCGTTCCTGCTGAGTGAAACTCCCCACAAGTGCAATGCGTTTTTAGGGGCCATCGCTACCAATTTTGATAGCAATTATCTTTTTTCCGATAAGGCCGAGTTTACGGTGATGGAAGCCGATGAGTTTGATCGATCGTTCTTATTTCTAGCACCCTTTGCTGGAATAGTTACTTCCGTGGACCCGGACCACTTGGATATTTATGAAACAGCTGATAAGTTTCACGAGGGATTTCGCCAGTATGCAATGAAAATTGATCCGAGAGGGGTGCTCGTGGTTCGAGAGGGTATTGCATTACCTGGGTTATGCAAGAAAGTAAGCTATGCCTTGGAGTCTACTACGGCGGATTATGTGGGGATTAATTTAGTGGAAGGGGCGCAAGGAATATCCTTTACCCTGAAAACGCCCAAGGGAGTTTTTAACGACATTCATATCGGAATTCATGGTCAACACAATGCAGAAAATGCGGTGGCGGCCTTAGCTCTTTGCGCTGAATTAGGGCTTGAATTGCCGTCCATTATCCCCCATTTTTCACGGTTTCAAGGGATTAAACGAAGGTTTGAAATGGTTTATCAATCCGATAACTTAGTGTTCATCGATGATTATGCACATCATCCTACAGAAATAAGTCGATTGATTGAATCGGTAAAAGCGATGTTTCCAAACCTTCCCATTGCAGGGGTATTTCAGCCCCACTTGTTTTCACGAACCAAAGATTTCGCCCAAGGGTTTGCTGAGGCTTTAGCAGGTTTGGATCAATTATTTTTACTTCCTATCTACCCAGCGCGGGAATTGCCTATCTCCGGAATCGATAGCCCTTGGTTGCTCTCCAAAATCAGGATGGAAAAAAAGCAATGTGTGACTCCGGCAGCATTAATGCCTCTGCTCCGAGATTTTAATCAAGGGGTTTTACTGACCCTTGGTGCGGGCGATATTGATCGATTGGTGCCAGCAATAAAGGAACTTTTAATCGCTAATGAAAACGAATGAAAAACGTTAAATGGTATACTTGGTTAGCGGGTTCGCTGCTTACAGCATTGGTGGTCTTGGGGCTAATCAGTGCTATTCGCAAAGAAGCGCATCGTACGGTTGGACACCCAAACATTCTGGTACATGTGGATGGAGCCGAGGCCTTGTTGAATGAACATGAACTTAAAGAACGGCTAATCGAGGGTAAAATTTACCAACCCGATGCACACTTTGAACAGTTAAATCTGCTCATGGTTGAGCGACGTGTTCAGCAAATGGAGGAGGTAAAAATGGTGCGGGTTTATAAAAACTTAGGGGGAATGTGGTTCATTGAAGTGTGGTTGCGCAAACCAATCGCTAGGCTATTTGCAGAAAATGGTTCTTCGGTCTATTTGGATAGCGAGGGGCAAACAATTGCCGTGAACAACCTGCATACCGCCCACGTATTGGTGATTTCTGGAGCTTTTAACGAGCCTTTGTCAAGAATCAAGGTGTCCGATTTTATTAACAACGACTCTTTGAAAAATATTAGAAAAATCGACGATTGCTATCGTATTTCAAATTATGTTTGCAATGACCCGTTATTCAATCCATTAATTGGTCAGGTGTATTTGGAGAAGGACGGTTCCTTTGTGCTGATTCCATTGGTGGGAGATCAAAGAATTGTTTTTGGTTCGGCCTATTCCGACAGCCAAGTGGAAGATAAATTCAAGCGGTTAAGGATTTTTTACGAGGAAGGAATTCCTTACAAGGGTTGGAAAAAGTATTCGGAAATAAATGTGAAATATGACGGACAAATCGTTTGTAAACGGCGGGACAACTCCCCAGAATAAGAAGAAACCTCGGGTTGTTGTAGGCTTGGATATTGGAACCACCAAAATTGCTTGTTTTGTGGGGATTAAGAATGAATTCGGAAAAATAGAGATCATTTCCATGGGTAAAACAGAATCCATTGGGGTTTTGCGTGGAGTGGTTTCCAATATTGAAAAGACCATTCAATCCATTACCCAGTCGGTTGCGCTCGCCCAAGAACGTGTTCAAGGGAATTTGAAAATTAATAATGTGAATGTAGGAATTGCGGGACAGCACATTAAAAGCGTACAAACAAGAGGAATTCATGTACGAAAAAATCCCCAAGGTGAAATTTCACAAAAAGACATCGATGCGTTAATCGACGACATGTACTCCTTGGTGATGACTCCCGGCGAGGAAATTGTGACCGTGCTTCCTCAAGAATATATCGTAGATAACGAGCAAGGAATCAAGGATCCTCGAGGAATGGCCGGAATTCGTTTGGAAGCTAATTTCCACATAATTACAGGGCACGTCTCGAACGTAACCAACATCAGAACATGTGTAGAGCGCTCAGGACTGAGCATTAATGAAATTATCTTGGAACCCATTGCCTCCGCCCAAGCAGTATTGAACGATGAAGAAAAAGAAGCCGGAGTGGTTTTGGTGGATATCGGGGGCGGGACTACCGATGTGGCCATTTTCTATGATGGGCTAATTCGTCATACCGCGGTTATTCCGTTCGGTGGTAATGTAATCACGGAAGACATACGAAACGGTTGCAAGATCATTCCACGTTATGCAGAGACCCTCAAAGTGAAGCATGGAAGCGCTTTGGTGAGCGAAAGCAAAGGAAATGAAATTGTGTGCATTCCAGGAGTTAACGGAAATACTTCCAAAGAGATTAGTCTCACCACCCTGGCTGGAATCATTCAAGCACGCATGGAAGAAATCGTTGAGCTGGTTCAAGTGGAAATTCGGAATTCCGGTGTTGAGCATAAAATTATTGGAGGTATTGTGGTAACCGGTGGAGGAGCTCAGCTCAAACATTTACCGCAATTGTTTGAGTTTAAAACGGGAATGACCACCCGCATTGGATACCCTACGATGCATTTAGCCAATACCAATAAAATAGAAGGAATTGATTGCCCTATCTATTCCACCGGAATCGGTTTGGTGTTGAAGGGGTTTGAACATGAAGAATTGGGCGCCAACGCGAATGTTGTTTCCAATACTAGTGATGTGATTAACCACGGGGATGTGCGTAAAAAAGGCTCCTTTTTCGCGAAAGTGATGTCCAAAGAAACATGGAAGATGATCGATAATTTCTTTACCAAAGACGACGAGTAAAGAATCGAAATAATTTATAAATGACTAATAAACGAGTACAATGAATGAGATAATTAAAGTAATTGGTGTTGGGGGAGGAGGTAGCAATGCCGTAAATTATATGTATAATCAAGGAATCAAAGGCGTAGATTTCGTGGTCTGCAATACCGATCGTCAAGCCTTAGATATTTCACCTGTACCTTGTAAAATTCAGTTGGGTAAAACCCTGACGGAAGGTCGTGGGGCGGGAATGCTTCCTGAAGTTGGGATGAATGCGGCTTTTGAGAACATTGAAGAATTGCGCGAATTGCTTTCCGTAAATACCAAGATGGTGTTTGTTACCGCAGGTATGGGCGGAGGAACCGGTACCGGGGCAGCTCCTGTTATTGCCCAAATTTCAAAAGAAATGGGCATTCTTACCGTAGGGATTGTCACCATACCCTTTGATTTTGAAGGTAAAAAACGCAAAATGCAGGCGGAAGAAGGATTAGAAAAACTACGGCTCAATGTAGATACCTTGTTGGTAATTAGCAATGATAAACTGAGAACCATTGGTAAAAGCCTTTCGTTGAGCGAGGCCTTCCAAAAAGCGGATAATATTCTTACGGTTGCAGCTAAGGGTATTGCTGAGGTGATTGCCGAAACCGGGTTAATCAATGTAGATTTTAACGATGTAAATACCGTGCTTCGAAATTCGGGAAGAGCACTCATGGGTAGCGCAATTGCGAGTGGTGAAAATCGTGCTTTGGAGGCGGTAAAAGGAGCCATGAATTCCCCGTTGCTCAACGACCACGATATTCATGGTGCCTCTTTTGTATTGCTCAATATCACCTACGGCGACAAGGAGATTTTGATGGATGAAATCATGGAAATAACCGATTTTATTCAAGATGCCGCGGGCGACGACGCCGAAGTGATTTGGGGCTACGGATACGATTCGAACTTAGGGGAGAACATCTCCGTAACCTTAGTAGCTACCGGTTTTTCTTCCAGTAATAACCAGGGTGCGGTTTCGCTGCCAGAACGTAAAGTGATGAATTTAACCGATGAAGTTAAAAAGGAAATTACGGCTCCTTTGACCTCACCGTTTGAAACGACCGAAGCTAAAATTTGGGATGAACCCTTTTTGAAATCCGAGTCGAATGAATCGACCACCGAGGCAGAGACTCCTCAACAACCTCCAATGAATGAGGGGTGGACTAAAAGCGAAAGCCCTGAGAAAAAGGAGGATTCCAATCCTTGGAGTAATGAAACGAACAACACTACGAGTGCATTTCCAGAAAATCACCAAAATCCAGTAGAGGAAATTAAGTCGGATTGGAGTGCAACCGAGGATAAAACGTCGGTTCAATCGGTGCGCGTGGGGTTATTCGATGAGTTAGAAGCCAACAACACAACCAATGAAAGCGAATCGACCAATATCGTTTGGGATGTGCAGCCTACCTCAAATCCCACCTTCGATTTTACAGAAACACCGAACGAACATACTATTGGGAATGCAGAAACTTTCCAAATTTCCGATGCAACCCCGGTTTCCGAGGAACCCGAAGTAATCCGTCATATGCTTCAAGATGATTTGATCGAAAATACCCCGACCCGCACGCAACCGTTGCTTTCTCCTGAGGAGGTTCAGCGAAGAAACGATGAGCGCGTTGCGAAAATTCAGGAAATTACCGCCAAAATTCAGAATTCAGAAAATCTTTCGGAATACGAAACCCAACCCGCTTACCTGCGTCGAAACATTGAAATTCGCGAGGAAAAACCTTCCGAGGAACAGAAGATAAGCCGATTTGGTCTTTCCGATAACGGCAACGGAGAAACAAACTTGGGAAACAATTCTTTTTTACACGATAACGTAGATTAATATGAGTATTTCAGCCATCATTAACGACCAAATCAAGCAGGCAATGCTTGCCAAAGATAAAGACCGCTTATCAGCATTGCGCGATATTAAGTCGAAATTGTTGTTGGAGGCCACGTCCGGTGGGGGATCAGAGGTTAGCGATGATACAGCCATTAAAATTTGTCTTAAGTTATATAAACAGCGCATCGAAACGTACGAATTGTATCAAACGCAAGGTAGGGAAGACTTAGCTGCGGAAGAAATGCAACAAGCTAAGGTCATTGAAGAGTTTCTGCCGAAGCAGTTGAGCGAAGCGGAAATCCAACAAGAAATTTCCCAGGCGATGGCGGATTTGAATATCCAAGGTCAAAAAGATATGGGGAAACTTATGGGCCATTTGAGTGCAAAGCTCTCGGGAAAAGCTGATGGTAAAGTAATCGCTGCATTGGTTAAAGCTGCGCTAGCTTAATACGTGCGGTTCATTCAGGTTGAAATCCTTGTCCGATAATATTCAAATACAGGAATTGGTTCAATGCGTTCGCGCCATGCATGCGCAAGGGCATAGTCCAGCTACTTCCACCAATTACTCCTGCAAGGACTCCCATGAAAACATATGGGTGAGCCGGTCGGGAATAGATAAAGCATCAATCCTGCCTGATGATTTTATCCCCATCGATTCC
>Ga0214921_10005199_pt1 | contig 18532 bp, 12 predicted proteins | sample LL1505_MetaG_FD_177992 | JGI IMG/M metagenome (GOLD analysis project Ga0214921, IMG submission 177992) | Freshwater microbial communities from Lake Lanier, Atlanta, Georgia, United States - LL-1505 | ecosystem: Environmental > Aquatic > Freshwater > Lake | place: USA: Georgia | collected... | reverse complement strand
TCATCCTGCCGGGGGGCAGTCGCAGCGCTGCGATTGCTCATGTGGCGCGCACCATCTGCCGGCGCGCCGAACGGACTGTGATCAGCCTTGCAAACCAGACGCCACTGGCTACGGATAGCGCTGCCCCTGTCGACCCCGCATCCCCGACGGTGCGACCCCTCGCGCAGCAGTACCTCAATCGCCTGAGCGACCTCCTCTTTGTGCTGGCCAGGACCCTCAACCGGGTTGAAGGTGGTGACGATGTGTTGTGGTCGCGAGAGCGTTAACCCGCGGCCCCCATCATGCAGACGCTCTACATCGCGAACAAAAACTATTCGTCCTGGTCACTCCGACCCTGGGTCTTGATGCAGGAGCTTGGCATCCCATTCGAGGAGCGTCTCGTCCCCTTCGTATCAGCCGACCAAGTCAGTCCGTTCTTCGACTTCTCGCCAACGGGTAAGGTCCCCTGTCTTGTGGAAGCTAACGCCACTGTCTGGGATTCGTTAGCCATCACGGAGTATCTTGGGGAACACCATTCAGGCGTCTGGCCCATGGCGAGCGACGCACGTCATTGGGCCCGCAGCGCGAGCGCCGAAATGCATTCGGGATTCGGAACGCTGCGCAGAATTTGCACGATGAATTGTGGTGTTCGAGTCCAACTTCCTGCCATTACGAATGAACTCCGCATTGACCTCGAGCGAATCGACCAGCTTTGGCTTGAGGGCCTTGGACAGTTCGGCGGACCCTTCCTGACTGGGTCGGCATTCACAGCGGTCGATGCATTTTTCTGCCCGGTCGCGTTCCGGATTCAGACCTATGGCCTCGTGCTCAGTCCAACCGCGATGAACTATGCGAAGACGCTTCTCGAATTGCCCGCGATGAAGCGTTGGTACGGAGAGGCGCTTGAGGAAATCTGGCGCGACGAGGCCCATGAGATCGATATGCGCCAAACCGGCACACTCCTGCAAGATTTGCGACGCCCCGTTGCATAACGAGCTCGACCACTACCCCCCCCAGAAGACCGTTATTCATGTTCAAGACTCTTAAGGCGCCCGGCGTCCTGGCCATTGTTTTGTCGGCGGCTGGCATTCTGATGATTACCCAGGGCACTCGGCAATCCCTCGGTTTGTTTATGGGGCCGATGAACTCGTCGACCGGATTGGGCGTGGTGACCCTCAGCCTGGCGCTGGCGATTGGTCAATTTGTCTGGGGCCTCGCGCAGCCGATTGCGGGAGCGATTGCAGACCGTTGGGGTTCGCGCTACGTGCTGTTTGCAGCGATTGTGATGGCGGCTCTCGGACTTGCCCTGACGCCATTCATGGACAGCGGAATCGGCATGGGGATTACGCAGGGGATCCTCTTTGCTGGCGGCACCGGCGCGGCGAGTTTCTCCATTCTGATGGGCACGACCGCCAAGCAGGTCCCCGCTGAGGCCCGTGCAGCTGCATCGGCCATTGTGAATGCCGGCGCCTCGGTCGGACAGTTCGTCCTGACCCCGATCATTCAACGATTGATACAGACCCTCGGTTGGATGGGCGCGATGTGGTCAACAGTCGCCCTCCTTGCAATGGCGATCCCACTCGTCAACCGCGTCGCGCCTGTGCGAGTGAGCGCCGATCCAGCGCCCGCCTCAGGGGCGGACCTGCGCAATGCTGTTTCTGGGGCGTTTAAAAGCCCCAGTTACGGCCTGCTGCACCTCGGCTTTTTTACCTGCGGGTTTCATATCGCTTTTCTGGTCACGCATCTGCCCGGCGAGGTTGACCTATGCGGGCTACCCGCGTCTGTAGCCAGCTGGTCGCTGGCCCTGATTGGACTTGCCAATATCTTCGGTGGCCTCTTTGCGGGCCACCTGATTAGTCGTTATCGCAGCAAGAACGTACTCGCTGGCATGTATGCGTCGCGAGCCGTTTGTGTGCTCCTGTATCTGTTGGCCCCCAAAACCGAGTGGACCTTCTACCTGTTCGGTATCAGCCTCGGGGCCACCTGGTTAGCCACCGTACCACCGACAGCTACCATCGTCGGCAAGCTTTTTGGGACCCGATTTCTCGCGACCCTGTTCGGGATGACGCTGGTTTCCCATCAACTCGGCGGCTTTCTGGGTGCCTGGCTTGGCGGCCTGGCACTTGCACACCTGGGGAATTTTCAGTGGATGTGGTACGCCGATGCGGCCCTCGCTGCCTTTGCAGCGCTTGTCAATCTTCCGATCCGCGAGGCGCAGGTACCCCAGACGGCGACCGCCTGAAATCAGAGGCTTGGCCGGGACGGAATTCGCAGCTTAATCCCCGCGGTCATTCTCGTGACAACCGCCGAGTTCACTCCCCGCGTTTGAGCCGGCGCTGTCGAACCGCCGCCGCAAGTGCCTCCAGGAGCGGCACGCTGTCGTCCCAGGCAATACACCCATCGGTGATGCTTTGCCCGTAGGTCAGTGGCTGCCCCGCGACCAGATCCTGGCGTCCGGCCACGAGATGGCTCTCGATCATCATGCCGAAAATTCGCTCATCGCCACCGGCGACTTGAGCCGCGACATCCTGCGCCACAGGGATTTGATTCTCGGGCTTCTTCTGACTGTTGCCATGACTCGCGTCGATCATCAAACGGCAAGCGACATTGACCGCCGACGATTCACGACAAGCGGCCTCGACACTGGCCGCATCAAAATTTGGAACTTTACCGCCACGCAGAATGACATGGCAGTCTTCATTGCCCAGCGTGCGGACGATCGCTGAATGTCCGCCCTTGGTTACCGAGAGAAAGTGATGGGGTTGACTGGCGGAGCGGATCGCGTCCAGCGCAATGCGCAAATTCCCATCGGTCCCGTTTTTGAAGCCTACGGGACAAGAAAGCCCGGAGGCGAGTTCGCGATGGATTTGTGATTCGGTCGTCCGCGCGCCAATCGCACCCCAGGACACCAGATCAGCGATGTACTGGGGAGTGATCATGTCAAGGAATTCGACCCCGGCAGGCATCCCAAGCGAGTTAACTTCCAGAAGCACTTCGCGTCCGAGTCGAAGCCCCCGGTTGATATCGAAACTGCCATCGAGCGAAGGGTCATTGATCAGCCCCTTCCAGCCGACTGTTGTGCGAGGCTTTTCAAAATAGACCCGCATGATGATTTCGAGTTCGCCAGCAAACCGACGGCGCTGCTCCGTCAGGCGTCGTGCGTACTCGTAGGCTGCCTTGGGATCATGAATCGAGCAGGGCCCGATGACAACCACCATCCGGTCATCCATCCCATGCAGGATGCGGTGGACAGCGTCACGCGCACTCGCCGTGGTTCGAGCCACGGCCTCGGTGACCGGGAATTCTCGCAACAGATGAGACGGGGGCGCGAGTTCGAGGATTTCGCGGATCCGAAGATCGTCGGTAACTGGGGTTGTCATAAGGTTCAGGGAAAAGACACGCGATACTGATCGCGCAAAAGGTTCTTCTGGACTTTGCCCATCGTATTACGGGGCAATGCGTCCACGATAAAACATCGTTTCGGAATTTTGAAGTTCGCGAGACGCTTCTTCAGCGCATCGATCAAGGCTTCACCCGTCAACTCGGCACCCGGACTGGCCACGACGATCGCGAACCCAACCTCGCCAAAGTCGGGATGGGGAACCCCGATGAGGGCGCTCTCGGCGACGCCTTCCAGTTCGTTGAGAACGCCCTCGACTTCCGCGGGATAGACGTTATAGCCCCCGCTGATAATCAAATCCTTACTGCGCCCAACCAACACGACGTAGCCCTGCGCATCGATTTGGCCCAGATCACCGGTTTTGAAAAAACCGTCCTCGGTGAACTCTTCACGGGTTTTCTCAGGCATCCGCCAGTAGCCCTGAAAGACATTGGGCCCCTTGACCTCGACACCACCGATCTCCCCGTCGGCCAGGGTCTCGCCATCGCTCCCGCAAATCCGGAGTTCAACGCCGGGCAGGGGGAATCCGACCGTGCCGCCGCGCCGCTCACTGTGGCCCGAATAACGGGGATCATCCGTATAGGGGTTCGAGGTCAGCATGACCGTCTCGCTCATGCCATAGCGCTCGAGAATGGTGTGGCCCGTGCGCTCGCGCCAGGCCTCAAAGGTTTCAATCAACAGAGGTGCCGAACCCGAGATAAATAAACGCATGGCCTGCGCTCGCGCGTGGGTCAGCGTCGGCTCCGCCAACATGCGGACATACAGGGTCGGCACGCCCATGAAAACGGTCGCATCGGACATCCGTTCAATCACCTGTCGGGGGTCGAACTTCGACATCCAGAGCATCTTGCTGCCATTAAGCAGCGCGGCGTGAATAGCCACGAAGAGCCCATGCACATGAAAAACTGGTAACGCATGGATCAACACATCGTTGGGTTGCCACCCCCAGTAATCTTTCAGGGTTTGAGCGTTCGTCGCCAAATTGACGTGCGAGAGCATGGCGCCCTTGCTGCGCCCCGTGGTGCCGCTGGTGTAGAGAATCGCGGCCAGATCCTGTGGGCCACACGGCGCGGCTGTCTGTTGGTCGGAAAACTCGGCCGATAACTCGAGAAGTGACCCGGTTCGGTTGTCATCTAGCGTCAGAACATGCCGGACGCCGGCCTTCGATGCAATCCCGTCAACCCAGTGCAGGTTGGCGGAGCTACAAACAAACACCTCGGGTTGAGCATCGCCAAGAAAATAGGTGATTTCGCCAGGTTGATAGGCGGTGTTGAGTGGTAGGAACACCCGCCCGGCGCGCACTGTCGCAAGGTAGAGTAGCAAGTATTCGACGGATTTTTCGGCCTGTACCGCAACCCGGGCGTCTGGACTCAAGCCCAGCGAGTCAAGGAAATTAGCGAGCCTGGCGCTGCCCTGCTCGAGATCACGCCAGCGGTAACGCTGGCCCTGATCAGTCTCAACTGCGATCGCGTCCAGATCTGCGGGGAATCCTGCCCGCAGGACGGAATACAAATTCTGCTTCATTTCGACGGAATCCGAAGTGCGGGTCAGCCGGTCCCGCCCACGGTCAGGCCTTCAATACGTAAAGTCGGTTGGCCAACGCCGACCGGGACACTCTGGCCGTCTTTGCCGCAGGTTCCGATCCCCGGGTCGAGCCCGAGATCGTTGCCGATCATCGTGACACGGGTCAATGCGTCGGGACCATTGCCGATGATGGTCGCACCCTTGACCGGATACTGAATCTTGCCGCCCTCGACCCAATAGGCCTCGGAGGCGGAAAAAACGAACTTGCCATTCGTAATATCAACCTGACCACCGCCGAAATTAACGGCGTACAGTCCACGCTCGAGAGACGCAACGATTTCGGCCGGATCGCGGTCGCCGGCCATCATGTAGGTGTTCGTCATCCTCGGCATGGGCAGATGCGCAAAGGACTCCCGACGGCCATTACCGGTCACCGGGACTTTCATTAAACGGGCATTCAGTGTGTCCTGCAGGTATGAACGCAGGATGCCATCCTCGATCAGCACGTTCTCGCGAGTCGGATTGCCTTCGTCATCGACGTTGAGTGAGCCCCGGCGATCGGGCAGGGTACCGTCGTCAACCACGGTCACACCGGGCGCTGCTACCCGCTCGCCCAGCCTTCCTGCAAACGCGCTCGAACCCTTGCGATTAAAGTCGCCCTCGAGGCCATGACCAATCGCCTCATGGAGCAGAATGCCCGGCCAACCTGAACCCAGGACCACGCTCATGGTGCCGGCCGGCGCAGGACGGGAGTCCAGATTGACCAGGGCCTGCTGGACGGCTTCTTCAACGGTGCGGCGAACGGTTTCATCGTCAAAACGCTCAAACCCGAAGCGCCCACCGCCGCCCGCGCTTCCCACCTCGCGACGCCCACCCGATTCGGCGATCACCGTGACCGACAGGCGAACCAGCGGTCGCACATCGGCCGCCATCACGCCATCGGAGCGGACCACGAGGACCACATCATGCTCGGCCGCCAGACCTGCCATCACCTGCACAACTCGCGGGTCGAGCGCGCGTGCCATCACTTCGACTCGACCCAGCAGGTCAACCTTGGCCTGCGCGTCCAGGGAGCGGATTGGATCGTCCAGGCCGTACAACGTGTGGCCCCCGCGTGTCTCAAATCCGGCTGGCGCGGGAATTTTGACCCGACCAGACCCCCGTCGCGCAATCCCACGCACGGTGCGCGCGGCTTGGATCAATGGCTCGAGCCCGATTGCATCCGAGTAGGCAAATGCCGTCCGATCACCAACGACTGCGCGAACGCCAACACCCTGATCGATGCCGAAGCTACCGGATTTGACGATCCCTTCTTCAAGGCGCCAGGACTCTGAGCGGGTTTGCTGAAAATACAGATCGGCGAAATCGATCCGATGTTCGAAGAGTTCGGAGAAGGCTCGCGCCAGATCGGGTTCGACCAGGCCGAATGGAGCAAGCAAGGTGTCGCGGGCAATCGCAAGATGGCGAATTGAGGGTTCTGTCTTCATGACCATCACTTTAAGCGAGTTGAGGCGGGAGGTGTGGTCCGACGGACCACCACCGGATCGGCCCAGGGCCCGCGGACGTCGACTGTAAAGGCGAACAACGCCTGTAAGGGCTCTCTGAGCACAAATTGTGCGACCAGCGAACCGAGGCCGATTGCGGGGTTTACCACGGCCGCGTAACCCAACGCAGCCAACCCAGCATTGAGTTGGGGTACGACTTCCACGGTCAGATTCTGAGTCTCCTGGGCAATATCGGCGCTCCCACGAATCGAGACCAACGCCGAGATTCCCTGCATACGGAGGTCCGAAGTTCGGGCGACTCCGTCCTTAATCGCAACCCGACCAGAAATGCGATCAAAGGCAAATCCCTCCGCGAAGACATCGCGAAAATCGAACTGAAGCCTGCGTGGAAGTGACTGCAGATTGAGCACGCCAATCAACTTTGCCAGACCAGGATCGGCCTTAAGAAACTGGCCTCGACCAATCTCAAGCGCCAGCTGCCCGCCGAGCATGCGGGACTCCCAGGCCAACGGCAAGCCCTTCCAGGTCAGTTCTCCGTTGATTCGACCACCGCCGCCCCGGATCAAATCGACCAACCCAAAGGTGGACAAGAGCCGAGCGGAATCAACGACCTCGAGATCGAAATTCAGCCGGGTGACGCGGTCCTCTGGACGCACTGCGCCTTCACCGCCCCAGCGTCCGGTCGCCGTTAACTTGCCACCCGAATTGCGCAAACTCAGCGTTTCAATCTTCCAAACCGGTTCGGTGGCACTGCCCCCGTTGCTGGCAATCAGTTGGAAGGCGCCGAGATTGCTATCACCCAAGATCAGTTCTTCGGCCGCCACATCAAGCGCAGGCAATCGATCAGGGAGTGCATCCGCCAACATCGAGGCGACATCGGGGCGCCGGGATTCAGGGATCTCCAAACGGCCAAATCGCGCCGTCAAGGTGCCAATAGGCTGGCCGGGCAACGCATCGCGCCAGTTGAAATATCCATCGATACCCCGACTACGGACGTTGGCCCGCCAGTAGCCGCCGGCACGCGTCGCGCCCACGACGGCATCCTGGAGGTGGCGACCAGCGATTACGAGGTCCTTGGTGCGAATGGTGACGACCGACGGCAGGACCGACACCAGGTCAGGCCCCTTGGAAGGTGCATCGGGTAACCGACTGTCCCCGAGCACCTGTGACCACTGATCAACGTCCACGGTGTCCGAGTCAACCCGAACTGCAAAACCGGTCTCGGGCAAGGTGGGCTCATTCCCAATTGCCAGAATGCCGCGAGTCGGCATCCATCTCTTGGCAGCTGGGTCGAAGCGGCGCTCAAAAGCCATCCGGATGGAGTCGCCCAAGCGGGCCGTGATTTCGTCGCCCGTGGCACCGGTCGGTTTCATCTCGAAAACAAGGGGCAACGCGGCCTCCGCCGATTTGGAAAATGGCGCCGGTAACACGCTACCCAAACCCATCAAGTCAGATTTGACACGCAACCGGGTGCTTGCGCCCTGAATGTGGAGTTGGGCCTCATAACGCGCATTACCAGAGAGGCGCCGCAACAGTTCGTTGTCCGCCAACTGGCGCAGACCCGCGGCACTCACTGTTCCTGCGGCGCGAACCTCGATCGGCAGATTTGAAGCGGTGGTCCGGGTTCGCGTATCGGCCTCGAGCGCAATCGGTCCGCCCAAAAACATGCCGCGTAGTTCTCGCAACGCAAAGCCCCGGTCCGAAAAATCCAGGTGCCCCTGAACCTGAGTCAGGGCCGGAATTTCCGCCTCAACGGTAACGCTGTTGCCGGCAAATTGAATTCCGCCGTTGACGGTCGTTTGATCGAGATGGTCCAGAGGCAAGGAGAGTCGGACATTGAGTCGGGCATCACCGGTCGTTTGAACCGATTTGGTGACTCCGCCCAAACGTGCGTTCAGTGGCGAATCATTGGCGAAACGCACCATATCCTGCGCGAGTCCCGCGCCCAACAGGTCGAGTCGAACAACCGAGCGATCAAAATCGGCAATCGAGGCGTTGACCGCGCTGAGTCGTACGCCAACCATCTGCGCCGAATCAAGGCGGGCCGTCATCCCATTACCTATAAAGGCCAATTCACCCGTGATCGACTCAGCGACAGGCCAGCCCTCGGCATACGCCAGCCGAACCCCACGGACCGGCACATCCACACGAAACGAACCCTCACCGGGCTTGACAAACGGGAAGCGGTCCAGCCGGCCCTGCAGACGCATCTTGACATCGTGAGCCTGTCCACCTTGCAGCGCCAAGCCCAGCCACGCTCGCAGCTCTGGACCTAAGAGTGTGGGCAAATAACGGGGCAACCGCTTCGCCTCGGCCCGTTGCAGGCGGCCAGTGAGATCTGCCGTAGCCGCGACTTTGGAGTCGGGAATTTGCAGAGTACCGCTCAGATCGCCGGCCAGATCCGCATTGGCAAACCGGAACTGCTCAACGCTTAGCGAGGTCGTGCCGCCCACAAAGCGCCACTGCAAATCGGCTGCCAGCTGATCGAGATTGACGGCGGGCTCCGTCAAAAGTCCAGGCAACACGACCGAAGCACCGACGGTTGAAATCTGTAGCCTGCCACCCTGATCACGCCACTGGATTCGCCCGGCCAAATTGCTGAAGCCCGGCTGGCCGAGTCGATTCTGAGCAGCAGGAAGCGCCGTAAGGGAGGCGCGCTCGAAGCCGGCGTCCAACTCCCAGACGAGCCCATCACTCGCACTGCGGGACCATTTGGCGGTGCCGTCCGATACCGTCGCTTTAGGGGCTTGCTGGCGCAGTCGATCACGCCATTCACCTGAAAGCGGCAAGCGGTCCAGCCAGGGCGACGCGTCCGCCAGTTCAAACCGACTGAACTGAAACTGTCCGTCGCGCGGGCGTAGGGTGTCCCGATCAAAGCTCAGGTCCTTCCCGCCGCTGTGGATCTTGAGGGTCAGGCTTGCAGGATCAGTCACATCAAGTTGCTTTAACCGAACCGACAAAAGCGTTTCGTCAAGATCGACGCGGGCCGCTAACGAGAGCGTTGCCAGGCTCAGTGGCCCATCGCTGTGCTGCAGCGCCAGGTCGCGAACCGTGAAATTCAGATCCGCGTGTCCGGTGCGGGCATGGCCTTGCGCAGGCGGACCGAGCGTCATCTCAACCTGGCCTTCGAAAGCACCTTGGGTTAGTCCACCCGGCATCGACAGAAATCGGGCTAGCACCCCCAGATCCAAACGTTTGGCTGATAATTTGGTCCGACCCGACCAATGCTCAAAGTCCTCCGGGGGTTTGAAGCGTTGATGCGAAAACGTGCTTTCGATCTTGATGGCCTGCAACTCAGGTCCTGATGCCGAAACCTCGATCGCGAGTTGGTGTTGTGTGCCCTGGTTGTGCAACTTGAGGTCTACCCCCTCCAACACCTGGTTCAGCGGTGGGCCGGGCCGAGCGGTGCCGTCCGGCAAAGTCCGATCCTGAATCCGGACTTGCGCGTGCCGCAATTCGACGTCCGATTGGGTTAGCACCCATCGCAAAAAAGTCAGCGGCTCATTCGGCCGGAACGCGCCCCCCGCGACCCGCCAAAGGTCATGGGTTTCACGTTCGATTTCGAGCTGAGCATCCGACAATACGATCCGATTGAACCGGGGCTCGCCACTGAATAGAGAATTCCAGGAGAGTTGTGCGCTCAGTTGAGGCACATGAAGGACGACGGCGCTATTGGCATCCCGCAGAATCAGGCCGTCGACCGTCACCGTCGGATTGATCCCGACCCAGTCCGCGCCCAAGCGCGACATCTCGACCGGTTTGCCCAGCAATTGGGTCAGTTGCTCCAATAGCAAGGGCCGAAACGTGTCCAGACGGGGCCACAGCACATGGCGAACCCCGAAATACCCCCCCGCGATCAGAACAGCCAAAAGCACTAAACCAACCAGCAGGACCCGGGTCCAGCGAGCGACGGAGGAAGCACTTGAGAAGATTCGTTGGGTCGTCATCTGCGCATAGGGTGGCGGCCGAAGGTAGCATAGGGTCCGTGTCACGCGATCCATCCGACCACACTACCCGCTCGCCACGCGGAATCATCAGCTCTGCGTGGCTGCGACGCACGCTGGAGGCCTGGGACCAACGGCGTCCTGAGCTTCGGGCAGACTTTGAACGCCTGTGCCAACAACCCATCGATCGGGCCGCAATCGAGAGCCTTCTCCAATCGCGGCTTCAACCCGCTCGGGACCAGGCCGGCCCCGAACGGGCGATCGGCATTGCGCTGCGCCAGACCCGGCAGGTCATCTTCGCAGCGTTGCTGGAGCGAGATGTATCGGGCCTGGCGGCGCTGGACGAGGTCTGCACGGTCATGACCGATCTGGCCGAGATTGCGGTCGGCACAGCAGTCCGCAGCGCCGCAGAGGAACTCGCGAAGCGTTTTGGCCAACCCTGCGACGCGCAGGGCCAGCCCATGGATCTTTTGGTCATCGGAATGGGCAAACTGGGCGGACGCGAGTTAAACGTGTCGTCCGATATCGACCTGGTCCTGATCTACCGGGACGAAGGCCGGACCTCTGGTGGCCCCATGCCGTCGATCGCCTGCGCAGAATTCTTCGCGCGCGTCAGTCGCGCAATGATCCAGCTACTGGACCCGGTCACCGAAGACGGGTTTGTCTTTCGAATTGACCTGCGGCTGCGCCCCCATGGGGACTCGGGGCCAGCCGCGATGAGCCTGCCGGCGCTCGAGGACTATCTCGTTGAGCAGGGGCGCGAATGGGAACGATTTGCCTGGCTCAAGTCGCGACTGATTGCCGACACCGGAATGACGAACCCTGCGCAACAAGCCGCCGACCATGCTGGCCTCACTGCCATCGTACAGCCGTTTGTATGGCGTCGATATCTCGATTTCGGCGCCTTCGATGCGCTTCGAGACCTCCATGCGTTAATCCGTAGCGAAGCCGCCAAACGCGAACTACGCCGCGGTGGAATCGACGTCAAACTCGGCCGCGGGGGAATCCGTGAGATTGAATTCATCGCCCAGCTCTTTCAAATCGTGCGCGGTGGTCGCGATCCCGAATTGCGCCACCCATCCACCCTGACGACTCTGATCGCCATCGACACGAAGGGGCTGTTGCCGCACGATGAATGTGAGTCACTCGCAGACGACTACACCTGGCTACGTCGGGTGGAACACGCCCTGCAGTATCGTGAGGATGCGCAGACCCACACTCTGCCCGAGGCGCCCGAGGCGCGCATGCAAACAGCACAATTGCTGGGGTCGAGCGTCGAAGAATTAGAAAGTCGGCTGGACTGCACCCGCAGGCGGGTCGCAAGCATCTTCGATGCCCTCCTGCGGCCAAGCCAATTGGATCCGGTTAGCCCGGCCCTCCCCGTTGAGTCGGTAAGCGCCTCGGTTATAGACGACCTCGTCGAGTCGCCAGAGTTAACGGCCCGAATTGACGCCCTGCGAGCCAGTCGACGCTGGGGTGCTGCCCGCCCCGAAACCTGGGTCGTCGTGGAGCGTTTAATTGCACGCGTTCGTAGCCGTCCCCAGTCCGACGACCCTGCCGCCTGGGTGCGTTTGATCGATCTTTTTGAATCCGTCCTCGGTCGACCGTCTTATTTGATGCTCTTGGATCGATTTCCAGCGGTCCTCGATCGGCTGCTTCGCACCGTTGCCCAGTCGCGGTGGGGGTCAAACTACCTTTTACTTCATCCCGTCGTGCTCGATGAATTGCTCGATGGAGAGGTCTTGAAACCGGTCGACTACGCGCGCTGGGGCCAGGAACTCAGCGACCGCCTCGACCAAATGCCGCGACTGGATGGGGGCCGTCTGCCCGATGTCGAACGCCAGATGGATCTGGTGCGCGAAGCCCACCACGCTCAGGTGTTCAGACTCCTGGTGCAAGATCTGGAAGGGCGGCTGAGCATTGAACACCTGAGCGATCACCTGAGCGAACTCGCTGACCGCGTCCTCGCGCTCGCCATTCCGCTTGTTTGGTCCCAACTGCGTCACCGGCACACAGCGGATCCCCGATTCGCTGCGATTGCGTATGGTCGACTTGGCAGCAAAGAACTGGGCTACGCGTCCGATCTCGATCTCGTTTTTTTGTACGACGATTCGGACCCTCGCGCCGCCGAATGCTACGCCGCACTGGCCCAGCGCCTCATGGGCTGGTTATCGAGCAGAACGGCGGCAGGCCTGCTATTCGAGGTCGATCTGCGCCTGCGGCCAAATGGCAATTCGGGGCTTCTGGTCTCGAGCCTTGAGGCCTTCGCCCGCTATCAACGCGAAAGTGCATGGGTCTGGGAACATCAGGCCTTGACGCGGGCCCGTCATTGCGCCGGGCTGCGGTCGATCGAGCCGTGGTTTGAAGATCTGCGTCGAGAGCTTTTGGCCCGCGTGCGCGAGCCCGCCGAACTCGCGCGCGAGATTCTGGACATGCGCCATCAGGTTGCCGCGGGCCATCCAAATCGGTCCGAACTCTTTGATCTCAAACACGATCGGGGTGGCTTGATCGATGTCGAATTTACAGTCCAATTCTTGGTCCTGGCTCACAGTGCCCGACACCCGGAGTTGCTCGATGATGTCGGCAACATCACCCTTCTGGAAAGGGCCGCGCGGGGCGGACTGATCCCGCCTGCGCTTGCTCAGGCGGCCGGTGACGCCTACCGTCGTTACCGAGCGTTGCAGCACAGGCTCCGACTCGACGACAGCCCTTACGCACGGGTACCGCATGGGCACGTGACGGAGGAGGTATTCAGCGTCACCGCACTCTGGCTGACCGTCTTCGGAGCGGACTGAATCAGGGGATTCGATACAATCTGCGCTTGAAAATCATCATCAGCGCGGATGAGCGCACAAAGGGACAGCATCATGTCGATGGCGGATCGCGACGGTTGGATTTGGTTTGACGGCAAACTGGTCGAATGGCGCGACGCCAAGATCCACGTGCTCACGCACACGCTGCATTACGGGATGGGGGTCTTTGAGGGGGTACGGGCTTATGAGACCCCGGCCGGGACCGGCATTTTTCGGCTAGCCGAACACACCCGTCGACTCTTCCAGTCCTGTCACATCTTTCAGATGGTGATGCCGTTTGACCGCGAAACCGTGCAGTCCGCCCAGCGAGAAGTCGTCCGGGCCAATGGGCTCAAAAGCTGCTATATCCGCCCATTGGTCTGGATCGGTAGCGAAAAGCTCGGAATCAATACGCGGGGCAACCAGATTCATCTGGCGATCGCGGCCTGGCCCTGGGGCGCCTACCTTGGCGAAGACGGTCTGTCCAAAGGGATTCGAGTCAAGACCTCATCCTTTACCCGCCACCACGTCAACGTCACCATGGTGCGCGCCAAAGCGGCTGGCCATTACGTCAATTCGATTCTGGCCAATCAGGAAGCCGTCGCCGATGGCTACGATGAAGCCATGCTCTTGGACACCGAGGGCTATGTCTCCGAAGGGGCTGGCGAAAACCTCTTCATCATTCGGGATGGCAAGCTCTACACCCCCGATCTCGCCTCGTGCCTCGATGGCATCACCCGCTCGTCCGTGATCACGATCGCGCACGACCTCGGACTGAGCGTGACGGAGAAGCGCATCACGCGCGACGAGGTTTACTGCGCCGACGAAGCGTTCTTCACCGGCACGGCCGCCGAAGTGACGCCGATCCGCGAACTCGACGGCCGGCAGATCGGGATTGGTCGGCGCGGACCGATCACTGAGCAGATTCAGACCATCTTCTTTGATGCGGTCGGCGGGCGCGATCCACGCTACTCCGATTGGTTGACGCCAATCTAAGGCCCGTCCAAGACTCATTTGCCACCCCACTGATTTCCCGCGCTGACTCCTCCCCATCCGGTTACCCCAAGAGGTTCCAATGCGTGCAAATGCTCCCGCCGATCATCCTCCTGCCACCAATCCTCCAGCCACAAATACCCAAAACAACCCATCCGCAGTGCCCGCGGGTGCGGTTCATTTGCAGGCGAAGGATCTCCCAGCGTTTTGCCCCAATCCTCAAATGGCCCGCTGGAGCGGACATCCCCGAGTGTTCATTGATGTGACCACAACCGGTGCAGGACGATGCCCCTACTGCGGCACCCATTACGTGTTTGACGGGCCAGCGCACGCCGGTCATTGAGCGACGCTGAGCAACGGCCAGACCGGCCGATGCGTACCCTGATTGTTGCGCCCAACTGGATTGGCGACGCCGTGATGGCCCAGCCACTGCTCGCACTGCTCAAGGCTTACGAACCCAAACGTCCGCTGGACTGGCTTGCAGCCCCTCATATCCTGCCGGTCGGTGCGGCCATGACCGAGATCGATCGCTTGATCGAAGCGCCTCAACGGCACGGACAACTTCAACTGCGTGCGCGCTGGACCTTGGCCCGCAAACTGGGCCACGCAGGGTATGACCGGGCCTATATCCTGCCCAACTCCGCCAAGTCAGCCCTCATCCCCTGGTTTGCGGGTATCCGCGAACGGATTGGTTATCGGGGGGAATCCCGCAGCGCGCTGCTGACCCACTCACCCGACTCAGTCGCGCGTCGCGCGCCGATGGTTGAACACTATGCGCGACTCGCGAACATTGGCGGTGCTGCCGCGCCAGCGTCCATCCCGCAACCCGTGCTGCATGCGGACCCCGCCCGCGCGGCGAATGTCCGTGCGCAACTCCAGATCCCACCCGGCCCGATCATTATTCTCGCGCCCGGGGCTGAATTTGGTCCCGCAAAACGTTGGCCAGCGCGTCATTTTGCGGCGCTTGCCGACCGACTGACCGAATCCTGGCCACAGGTACAAGTCGTGCTGGTTGGGAGCATGAATGAACGCCCTATTGCCACCGAAATCACAACGATGTCAGCCGGCCCGGTACGCAACCTCTGCGGCGAAACCGCCCTCGGGGACGCCTTCGCACTGCTGGCCGACGCTGACGGTGTGGTGTCCAACGATTCTGGCCTGATGCATGTTGCTGCAGCGTTTGGGCGCCCTCAGGCCGCCGTCTTTGGGTCCAGCGACCCCCGCCATACGCCCCCCGGTTCAGCACGCGCCCAAGTGCTCTGGCTTCAGTTGGACTGCAGCCCCTGCTTTGAGCGTGAATGTCCGCTCGGGCATACCGCATGCCTGACCCAGATCGAACCCGAAACCGTCTTCGAAGCGCTCAGCCACGCGATGGCCAGACAAGGATAACCCCCTGAAACCCGGAACCTATCGCGCACCCGCCTGGCTCCCCAACGGGCACTCCCAAACCATCTGGTCGGCACGCATTGCCCCCCGACCCGTCATCGCCTACCGTCGCGAAACCTGGGAAACCCCAGACGGCGATCAAATTGCGGTCGATTTCGTCGACACCCCAAACGCAAACGCACCCCTCGTGGTGTTGTTCCATGGACTCGAAGGCGATTCCCGGTCGCACTATTCGCGCTCGTTCATGGCGGCCCTCCTGCGCCGGGGCTGGCGCGGTGCGGTGGTTCATTTTCGGGGCTGTGGCGGCCTCGAGAACCGCCTGCCGCGCGCCTATCACTCGGGTGACGACCACGAAATCGACTGGATCCTCAAACGCATGCATACCCTCGCGGGCTCAGCCACTCTACACGCGGTTGGGATCTCTCTGGGCGGCAATGCGCTCGCAAAATGGGCTGGCAGGCGCGGCGATGATGCCGCACGCTGGGTCGATTCAGCCGCAGTCATTTCCGCCCCGCAAGACCTCGCCGCAGGGGCTGAAGCCCTCGCAAATGGTTTCGGGCGCCTGTATGCAGAATCGTTTCTGCGCACGCTTCGGGTCAAGGCCCAAAAACTCGCCAAGCAGCATCCAGGCCTGATCGATGGATCCAAAGCGGTCAATGCCCGCTCTTTTGTTGAGTTTGATGACGCGGTTACCGCACCGCTTCATGGTTTTCGCGATGCCCACGATTACTATGCCCGTTCGTCGTGCAAGCAGTGGCTTAGCGGGGTCACCCTGCCATTACTCGTCATCAACGCCCGCAATGATCCATTTCTTCCTGCTTTCGCACTTGCTCATCAAACCGAAGTTTCCTCGACCGTGACCCTTGAATACCCCGCGGACGGCGGACATGTCGGCTTCCCCGGTCGAGCCAATGACGCATCGGGTCTAGGGGACACCCTGAGCTGGCTGCCGCATCGTGTACTGAATTTTCTCGATGGCCATGGATGAACGCGTCCTTCAAGCCAAAGCGCGCTGGCCCAACGTGCCGGCCGCCTGGGGCTGGCTCTTTCTCGACCGTCGAGGCGCATGGCGCCTGGTTGATCGTGGCGCACCAGGGTTCGATCCGATCCGCGACGGGCGCGGCGACCCAATCCGTCACGAAGCCCTGATTGACTTTATTGCCAGAAACTATTCCTGTCTTGATGACGGCTCTTGGTTCTTCCAGAACGGTCCGCAACGGGTATTCGTCGACCTCGAACTCGCCCCCAACATCTGGCGACTGGCCCCCCAACCCGACGGGGTCGTATTGGTCGCGCACACCGGGGAAATCGCAAGCTGGGTCGATCGACTCGGGGTCGATTCGGACGGCGTGGTCTGGGCCCAAACCGACCTCGGGCCGGGTGCAATCGACGATCGTCAGCTGGCGGCTCTTTTGGATCAGGTGGATGCAAAGGATGACGCTATCGGCGACTTCTTCGATTCGGCGGGGTCCGCCGTTCGGGTCCGTTTTCGCGGCCATCCAGAGCCGCTGCCCCTGACGCCTTTCACCCAGTCTGCTGCACTCGAATTTGGCTTTGTACGCCAGCCCCGAGCATCCAGTTAGCGCATCTGTCGACCCATCTCGGTACGTTCACGCAACGCCTCGGCCTCGACCATCCGAAACCGCGCATCAATCATTGACGCCGAAATAAAATCTGCGTCACCCGCCCGCTGCGCGAGCCGAAATTGCTCAAATGCGCTCTGCCACGAACGCCGAACGATCGCTGCTTCACCCGCTGCCCGGTGCGCAAGGGCACGTTGGCCGAGGGCCCCATACGCACGCGACAACTGCTCCCAGAGGTGCGGATCACCGGGCCAACGCGCGGTGGCATCGCTCAAGCGTTCAACGGCCTGCTGGGGTTGATCGGCCACCAACAGGGTGCGTGCCTCCGCATACGCAATTGCCCGAATATCGGGATATCGGACGCGCGCCGCCCGGGCCAGCGTCGCACCGCCCGCCGTATCCCCCGAGTCCACCCGGGCGTCGATCTCAAGCCGATCGAGCCAGGGATGCGCGCCCCCGGGCGCCACCGCACGGGCATTGCTTAAAAACTTCGGAACCACGGCAAAATTGCGCTGAGTCGCAGCAACGAGCGCAAGGCCATACCAGGCCGCTAGCTCGGGCATGGAACGGTCCTCAAGCGACCGCTCAAAAAACGTCGCTGAGCCCCGCAGGCCATCGACGCTTGGATCCTGTAGCGCTCTGGCCCGCGCACGCACCATGAAAAAGCTGGGTGCATTGGTCAGTGCAAGTGGCGCAAAGCCGAGCGAGCGCGCCTGCATATCCGCGATCCGCTCGCTGGTCAGCGGGTGCGAACGCAAATAGGCGGGGGCGGCGGGACTGTCATAAGCCCGGGTTGCCTGCTGAAGGCGGGTAAAAAACATCGCCGACGCGCTCGGATCGAAACCCGCATTGCGAAGGGTCTCAAAACCCACTCGATCAGCCTCGCGTTCGGCATCACGCGAGAACGAAAGCATTTTGGACTGCACCAGCGTGCCGCCCAGCGACCCCATTCCCATCGCCGCATTGGGGCTCGAACGCGCAGCCAGCACCGCAAGCGCGAGGGCAGCGATCGCCATCGGTGCCGCCTGGCGCTGCTGAGCAATCGTGCGTGCGATATGGCGCTGCGTGACATGACCAATCTCATGACCCAGCACCGACGCCAACTCGCTCTCATTCGAGACGGCCAATAAGAGTCCCGTATGCACCCCGATAAATCCGCCGGGGAGGGCAAATGCATTTAACGACCGGTCGCGAATCGCAAAGAATTCAAAATCCTGGCCCATCACGCCGCCAGGGACTGCGCCCACCAGACGGTGACCAAACTGACCAAGCCAGTCGTTAATCTCGGGATCGTCGAGGTAATCGGGATCACGACGCACCTCGCGCATGGCCATTTCACCCAAGCGCTGTTCCGCCATTGGCGAAAGATCCTCTCCCCCTGCGTCGCCCAGCCGGGGCAAATTGGCGCCGAGCGCAGGGGCTGCGG
>Ga0214921_10005198_pt1 | contig 18535 bp, 16 predicted proteins | sample LL1505_MetaG_FD_177992 | JGI IMG/M metagenome (GOLD analysis project Ga0214921, IMG submission 177992) | Freshwater microbial communities from Lake Lanier, Atlanta, Georgia, United States - LL-1505 | ecosystem: Environmental > Aquatic > Freshwater > Lake | place: USA: Georgia | collected... | reverse complement strand
TCTTTAAGTGATCGTTCCGAACTTTCAACTTGAGCAATAGAAACATCTTTCATCGCCTCTAGTTCAGCTATTCTTTCTAATTTTTTAACTTCTAAATGATGGTTAATTGCACCAATAGTTTTATCAGCTACTAAACTAAATACAGGATTTTTAATTAATCCTAAAAGAAATCCCCACATAGTTTTATTTAATGTTTATATTTAACTCTTAATTTACCCCTGTTTAAATGAGCAGAGGTTACTCTTAAATTTGACCTAGAATTATTTGTCGGGTTGCTGTCAATATGGTCAACATCTTTACCGTCACCCTTAGCAACAATTCCTTTAGCCATTAATTCTCTACGAGCTCTATTTCTAGATGCCCTTTCTAATTTTGCTTTTTCTGAAGATTGATATTTTTGATATTCTAATCTGTAATTTCTACGAGCCATTTTTGCCTATAAGATATTGCCAGATTGTAAATATTGTTCCTAACATAGCGGCAATTCCTATGAGAACTTTTAAACCACCTTTTGACATAGCTATCTCTTGTCTTACTTCCCCAATTTCATCTCCATGTTTTTTTATATCTTGATGGATATGTTCAATTTTTTGGTTCATATCTTTTAAAATATGAACTAATAAATTATTATTAAGTTGTTGTTTTGTATGATTTATTTTCCTTTTTTTCATATAAATTAATGTAGTCGGCCGTATCTGAACAAGTAACGACCGACCACTAATTTTAACTACTCTAGGTCTTCGTCTAAATCTTCGTCGATATCGTCTTCAAAACTTTCATCTTCGAAGTCTTGGTCTTCTACTTTGTCTTTGATCTGGTCTAGTTTGTCTTCGATTTCTTCAATCAAATCCATAACTGACACTTCTTTTTTCTTACGTGCCAATGTAGTCGCCTTTGTTGATTGTTAGTTTTACTTTTTGTTATTTTGAAAAAATGCTTCAACTGACTTTGCGTAGTCTTTGAAAGCATCTGCCCAAAATTTCTGAACCTGTCCTGTGAAGTTTTCTGTAGCTTTTTTAGCTTCTTCGTAAGAAGGAATTTCAAATTTAGGTGTGAACATAGTTTCCTCTTGTGTTGGTTTGTTTAAAAATTGTACTTCTTCAAATGTGTAAGGTGTCATTATTAATCCTTTTTATTCATAGCTTTAAAGTGTTCTATGAACTCATTAATTGTTGTCTCGTATTTCCACCCGCAAAAAGTGCCTACGATAAAAATTATAAGTATTAATAGTATTGTCATATTATTTATATAGTTGTTAATTCCTACTAATTTGGTCGGATTAGTTGTTTAAGTTTTTCTTTTAGTTTTGCTAATTTTTCAGCACACTTGCAGATAACTTCTTTTCCGCAGGTACATGGTTTACATTTACAGTCTTTGTTTTTCATAATTTATTTAAATTGGTTGTAATCTTTGTATCTAAAATTTAGAGCAAGGCTTATTCTAGTCTCATCAGACATATTTGGTTCAACTGAATGAACAATATAAGCAGGAAATATAATTAAATCTCCGACCTTTGGAGTTATTCTATAATAACTTCTTCCATCTACTAAAGAATTTTGCGTATTTATTTCATAAGAAGGTAAAAAATTTGTCATACCTCTTGGGTCGTGTAGTAATAAATCGCCACATTTATTGAAAGTTTTTATATAATATACTGCAACAACATTATTACTTGAGTGTTCATGAGGTGTATTAAAACCATATTTATCTGTTATTGAAGTCCAACTTTTAGCTAATTCTATATCAATTTTTTTATTAGTAATTTCTTTTAAATATAATTCAATTTCATCAGTAAATATTTTTTCTAATTGGTCTGCTTCATCTTTAGGTAATCCATCATTAAAATTTTTTTTAAACCCTACAGACATACATTTACCTATTTTTTTATTTAATTCTTGAAAATTAGGTATTGATATAATTTTAATTGGTGTGCTAAATAAATTAATCATATTAGTAGTTCATTATTTCTTCTGGTTTCTTCATTAGTCTATCTATGAAATCTTGAGATATGATTTCAATTTTGTCGTGCATATTATCTCGTCTAGGAGTTCCTTCTATGTAACGCAATACTCCACCAGTAAGTCTGTATAAAGCCGCACCAAGCATCGCTACATTATAATTGTAAGAGACATCACACGCCTTAGTCCAATATTCATTTTCTAAAAATAAACACGCACCTTTACATAATTGAACTACTGGACATCTTACGCACTCGCTTCTAGTTCTAAAATGATGAACCAAAGTCATCTCCATAGCTTTAATGTTTTCAGTTTTACCTATGTTGTGCTTTGGAAGATTTGCATTAGTATTCTGGCAAGTCATTGCATTGCCTTTTAAATCTACTGCAAGAATATTTGGATTATCCATTCCACACTTTTGACCAAATACTGTAAATGGTCTACGTGTGCTTATAGATTGGAAGAAGTCATCTAATTTATCAAATACTGTAGATACACCTAATGTTTTACCAAAAGCCGCTTCTTCAAATAAAACTTCTTTCATTTCCTTTTGTTCTTCAGGTAATGTTGGCGATAACATCATTCCACCAGCATCATAAGGAAGCATTATTTCCTCTGTTGTTAATGGAATATTAAATGGTTCTAATCCCATTTTTTCTGCGATGTATTCTCTAACTTTATGTAATGAGTAATTTTTAACTGTAAGAACGCAGTTGAAACCTATTCTTCCTTTTGGAAATAGTTTATTATAAGCATATTTAACTGCCGCTAAAGTTTCTGGCTTACAAAGAATATCCTCTCCTCTTTGGTCTCTATAAACAGCACCATCGTGAGATATACCTACTTGAAAATCTAAACTGTCTAACCAATCAACAATCTCAGGAGTGAGCATTGATGCGTTAGTAATAATATTAAATTCAGCTTTAGGATATTTTTTTCTAATACCTTCCGCTAATACTTTTAAAACTTTTATATAAACTAATGGTTCTCCACCCCAAAATTCCCAACGAGTTTTATTACCATCTCCTTTGAACCAAGTATCTAATTCATCTAAAAATTTTTGTGCTTCAGCAGGATTTCCTTGAAATGAATTTGGTACTTGAGTTGCTTGATTACAATAACTACAAGAGTAATTACATTTTAAACCCATCTGAATTTTTACATTATTTGGCTTATCAGATTTTTTTGCAGGGTTACTTGGCGAGTTAGGAATCCACTCATGAAAGTGTCCTTTAGTATAATCCATGTTTATACTCTCTAACGATACAGGTATTCCATTCTCTGTAAGTTCAGAGGTATGTGGTTTGTACATTAAGTATCTCCAACCCTTTGGATATTGAAGATGTAGTTTGTATTCTGGTGGATTACTTGTATCGTAAGTCTTAATAACTTCTGGTTCTGTCTTTTTCCAAGAGGCGAAGTTGTATGTAGTAGTCATAGTTATTTTTCTCCATGTTGTTCTCCCCCTTACTTGTTTGTTAATTAAAACTTAATAGATTTTGTTTTGCTAAATCGTATGGGTGTGTTTTCCCATAATGATGATTTAATGAATAAGAATTATTGGTAGCATCATAATTTAACCAAGTAGCTAAATTAAGAATTAAACTTGTTCTTTGATAATTGGAATTTTCACTTACAAAAGTTCTATGTAATTTATCTGTATTTACTACTAAGTTATCTCCCCTGCTCGTACAAATAACTTTTTTATTCTGGTACTCAATCCCGTGATTGCCTTCAGTATCAATCATCACATTAATTCTAAGTGCTTCAAAGGGACAGTCATCAGTATGCCAACCGCTATTTAAAAATTTAGTTGGAGTAATTATCAAACCATTAACAGTTCTTAACGTAACTCTAATAACAGGAAAATTAAAACTATTTAATAATCTATAAAGATGGGGTTTTGTTTTAACTTCAGGTAATAAAGTATTAAATGAAAGACTGTCTAAATAATCATCTTTTACATGATTATTTTTATCATTCATTACCGCTTCATAATAATCTTTGGAATTATAAATCTTATATCTAGGGTGCCCAAAACAACCTAGTTTCCATAAATCTTTGTGGTGGTTTGTATTATAACTTAAACTTAAACCATAAAGATGAAATGTATCTTGTGATTGCCACGATACAACTTTTACTTCTCTATATAATTGATAAACCTCTTGTGAAATTTTATCAGCATCAAATTTAAGATTAATTCTTAAATCTAAATCTTCATCTTTATCTCTTTTAAGAGAATTAACAGCTTGTTCCCAATCTGTTTTAGACTTTATGTAATTATAAAATGTCTGATTATTTGGTACGTCTTTATGCCTGAACATCTGCTGAAACAACATTAGAAAGATATTTAAAACCAAATTCAGTTTTCATACTTTCTCCCTGTTCCAAGCCATAAGGTAATACTTTAAATTCAGCAGTACCATTAGCATCAGTATAAATTTCTCTATTAGCAATATAACCACTTGCTGATTTAGCAAATATTCTTACATTACTTTTTGATACATTATTTCCATCTAAAATTAACTGAACTTTAATTTTTGTCCACCCATCAGCACTAGAAGTATTAACTACTTTTAATCTTGGAGAATTAGAATAATAAAAGTCTTTAAAACCTTCCCCAGTATTTGATACTTCAATAGCGTTAGGAACTAGCTCTAATAATTTAGAAACATCTTCTTCTTTGATGTTTAATCTAACTGCATACTCATCATCAGAACTATCTTGAAACGGTACATAAATTTGTCCAACTATTTTAATATTTTTATGTTGCATAAATTCCCAACCACCAATTTTAGTAGGGTTGGTTTCAACCATTTTATATATTGGTAAATTAAGATTACCTTCGTTGTTTACAGTTATGTAGATATTATTACCTTCAGAGAACAATCTTGTAGGAAGATGTAAATATTTTTTTATTTCTTCTACTGTTAAACCAAGACTTGATGTTTTAGAACTTTCAGTGTTCCACTTTGCAAATAAAATCCCATTATCATTAATAAAATTAATGTCTTTAGAATCATTGACTATTGTATAAGCTATTTTCATTGTTTTCTCCTAATTATCCATTACCGCCACCACAATCGCAGTTACACGCACACGCACAAGCACAATTACAGTTACAGTTTGTTCTACAGTTGAAACTTCCACAATTACAGTTTTGAACTGTTCTTGATTGATAAGTTCCGCCTAATTCATCAGTTGATGTCCAACCGCTAAATATATTTTCAACAGTTAATGGTTGAAATGAAGATGTATTTCCACCAGCACCATCGTAAGCACCGTTGTTTGCACAATTTGAAGTTGGTATTCCTGAAAATCCCCAACCAGACCATTGCCACCAATTTCCGTTTCTAGGTTTTTTTAAATCAATGGCTTGATTTACTACTTGACCACTTGCATTTTCGTAAGTTTGTGAAGTGTTGTAGTTAGGGTCTTTATCTAATGGGTCTGTTACACCAGAAGCATTTGAAATTAAACCTGCGTAAGGTGTACCTGTGTTAATTATTGTTGCACTTGTTGTTGCTCTATCTAAAGCATCAATAGGAGTTCCATCAGCTTTAACCATACCCAAACTACGTGCATCAGCACCAGCATTAGGAACGACTAAATTTCCTGAACCATCTATAATTTTGGATAGGTTTCTTGCTTTTGTCATTTATTTATTTTTCCTTATTGTTATTGTTATTTAAACTTTACAAACTCAACGATGTCTCCAGCGATACATGCTTCACTTAAGATAACACTTGTGCCGTTAGTTGCTGTAAAGTCTTGTGTTTTAATTAATTTAATACCATTCACAAAACATTGAATGTAATTTGGTGTGTAGCTAGTATTAAATGTTGTCTGACCACCAGTTGCAGTAAAGTAAGTTTCATTAAAAATTACATCAACACCCAACTGTAATGTTTCTGCCGCACCACTATTTAAAACTGTTTTTGTTAGTGAACCAGAAACTACTATTTTTGTATTTAATTTTCCTGCTGTTGTATCTGTATTAGAAATAGAAACAGTACCACCACCAGAAGCCGCCGCCGCCGCAGAAGCACTTGTAGCCGCATCTTGTGCATATTTTTTAGCAGAGTATTCTCCACCAGCTACCGCACCTGTTGTTTTGTTAGCCCAGTCTTGTGCTAAAGTAGCTGAATTTGCACTTGCTGTTGCAGAATTTGAGCTGTTAGTTGCGTAAGTTTGAGAACTATCTCTATATGTTTGAGATAAATCTCTAGCACTTTCAGAAGCTAATCTTGATGATTGAGAAGCTGTTGCCGAATTTGAACTATTAGTTGCTTGAGTAGTTGCTATTCCAGCTTGTGTTGTAGCAATTCCAGCTTGAGTAGTTGCAGTATTTTTATCTGCTAAAGCTGAAGCAACATAACCTTGCAGTATTGCTTCTTCTGTAATTGATATTTTTGCAATTACTTCTATGTATAATAAATCACCAGCATTAGCCGCTTCTGTTAATGTAACTGTGTTTCCACCTGTTAAAGTATAATCTTGACCTAAAACAATTCTAATACCATTTAAGAATACAAAACAGTTTGCTTGAGCAGTAAAAGATAAAGTGTTTCCACTTGCGGCTACACCAGTAAATACTGTCTGACCACTAGTTGCTGTATATCTATAAACATTAATTAAAGCAGAAACATAATCTGAAGCTGTTTGCCAACCACTTGAAGTATAAATTAATAATTTTTGTAATGTACTGTCAAACCACAAGTCTCCAATATCTAATGAAGTAGTTGGTTGTGTTCCCGATACTCTATATCTTGCTACGAAATCGTTTACTGAATTTATATTAGCACCAGCTATATTTATGTTTGCAATACTGCCTGAAACTAAATTTATATTTGCAGAATTAGATGCAACAGAATTTATATTTGTAGCGTTTGCAACTAGAGAATTAATATTTGAACTGTTAGCATTTACTGAATTTATATTTGCTATATTTGTAGCAACAGTCGTAATGTTAGCATTGTTAGTAGCTACAGTATTAATGTTTGCAGAGTTAGAATTAACTGCATTAATATTTGTACTGTTAGAATTAACAGCATTAACGTTTGCAATATTATTTCCAACAAGATTTACGTTAGTAATATTATTAGCTACTGTATCAATCTCACTAACAGCTTCTTGAAGGTCGTTAGCAACTTCAACTACTTTTGCAATCTCTGTATATAAAGTATTAACTTTGCCAATGTTTGTAGCAATAGTGTTAATGTTTGAACTGTTTGCATTAACAGCATTAATATTTGTACTATTAGAATTTACTGCTGTTACTGCCGCCATATTTGAAGCGACTGAATTTATGTTTGCACTATTTGAGTTTACCGCACTTACATCAGTTCTAATATTATAGACACCTGTAATTTGTGTAGCTAATCCAGCAAGTGTTCCGATGTTATTAGTTGGAGTAATTTGCGAAGCTACAGCAGTAATGTTTGCATTTGCACCTGCGGCAGTATTTATGTTTGCCGAATTAGCAACTACTGAATTAATATTTGTAGCATTTGAAACTGCTGAATTAATATTAGCAGAATTAGATACTGCTGAATTTATATTTGCACTATTAGAATTTACAGAATTAATAGTCGCAATATTAGTAGCTACTGAAGCAACACTAGCTATGTTTGAATTTACAGTATTAATTGCTGGTAAATTTGTAGTTATAAATGCTTTATTAACTGCATCATTATCGTTTACTGGTGATGCTAAGTTTTTAATTATTTTTGATGTAGCGTCCCACTTATTATCTCCATCAAGAGCTATAACCCCAGCTGTAGCGTCAATAGCTTCCTGAGACATGTAAAACATTTGGTTACTGTCTTGATCTAAAATTGACTCAGTAATTGTAGAACCGTCTTGGAAGTCTACTAATCTAGCAGATTGATTAGATGATCTTTTAAAATTTATGGTTACACCGTTTGCTGGTGCAGTTGTAAATTGAATAGTTGAAGATGTTGGAAATGTATAATCAACATTTAAAGTTTTTAATACGTTATCAAGTCGTACTTGTACATGGCTTTGAGTTATGTACGGAAACGTAACTGAAAATGTAGTTGTACTCCCATTTCCTGTATAATTATTAATTGCAAATGACATTTATATTTTTGTTGTTTGTTAAAATAAATTTTCTTTACCCGTATCTGGTAACGGGCTGTTATCTATTAAATGATGTAAAAGATTAGAAATTCCGTATGAATTATTCCAAGCAAATAAATGAGTAAGACGTCTCAAATCTACTTTTGAAAAACGATAATCACTTCTAGTTGCTTTTAAAAAAGACAGTCCAACGTCTTTGGCATCACCTAATAAACTTATTGTTGGGTTACCATTCCATAAATTAACTTCTAACCCACTTGTTCTAGTGTTAAATCTATAATTTGGAGCTAAAACACTTGTAGCTATATCTGCATACATTGGCATTACAGATGACCAACCAGTTCTTTGAAATGCGGCTAAACCTAATTTTGAATAATCACCTTTTAATCCTAGTCTTTTTTCAAGGTATTCAGCTTTTTCTTTTGCACCCATACCAATAGAATTGAAATGTGTTTGACCCATGTAAGCTAAAGCGGCAATAAAAGTTGTTGTAGTAAAATTAGAGAAAGTTCTAAAATCACCCATAGCTACATTGTGTAAAAATTGTTTATTCCAAGCAACAATGGAGAACTGTCTAAATTGCCCTAACATTTTACCCAGTGTGTTATCAGAGAAAAATTGTGAACTATCTCCAATGAAATTATATTGAACAGTACGTTTAACGTGTCTATTTAATCTATGTGCGAAAGTAGTTAGTAATTCGTGGTCTTTCCAATTAGCAAAATTAAATGCTTTAACTTTTGTTCCCCAAAAAGTTGCTTCAGTAGTTACCGCACCATTTGAAAACTCATTTGCAAACTTTTTAAGTTCAGCTTCGGTAAATCCTAAAACTTTGTATCTGTTTAAATTTACTCCGTTAAAATTAAAATTACTTGCTTTTAATTTTATCATTTCATCAGCAAACTTATCAATAAAAGCTCTTGTCGCTATTCTTCTTAACGTAGTGTCAACAACTGTGAGACCAGAAGTCCAGCTTGTGATTTTTTCACCAGTAGTTAAAAAATTATTTACTTTACCAGAACTTTGTATAGCGTGAAGTGCTGTACCTTGATCTGCTTGCTCTGTAGCGTGAGTTATTCTTCGTAAGTAGTCCTCACCAAAACCATCATAACCAATATATTTTAATTCTTTAAAAAATGCGTCATCTAACGCACCAGACCTCATACTTCTTAAAGCATTTTTAAATTCAGGAATATTTTGAACAAAAGCTTTAATACCAGTTGCAGAAATAATATTTCCTAACTCAGGAATTGAAGCAATACCTACTTGGTTTAATACTCTAATAAAATTATATCTTCTTAAAGTTCTACCAGCTTCAGCCCATGCTGTTTGAGCCTCTCCGCTTCTGCCCATTAAATTTTGAAATACACTGTCTAGTGTTGAAATTTCTTCTTCTAATCTTCTTTCAGTAAACCATCTTTTAACACCTTGTTTATTTACTAAATCTTTTGAATAAGATTTTTCAATATCGGTAATTAATGCGTTTTTATAAGAGTTCCATTCGTCCCTACTTTTAATACCAACTCTTTCTGCCATAGCCGACCAACCAGCCATTTCGTGAGAATAGTCATTATATAATAAATCTACATTATTCTCGTAAAGTTCATCTAATCTAACTTTTTGACCTTTAATTGTAGTTTCAAAAGATTCGTTTAGTTTAATTCTTTCAACTAACCTACCAGACGTAATCGTCGACATTACGTTAGCTAAATTTTTAGTTAACTCATCGAGTTCATTTTGTTTTAAATGGGGGAAACTTTCTTTAAAAAATTCTTTTAGTTTCTCAGGGTCTTTAACTCTTAATAAAGCTTCTAAATCAAACCCACCAGTTCGTTTTGAGTTTTTAATATAAGAAACAATAGCCTTAGCCATTAACTCGGCTTTATCGGGGCCGACAAAATCAGCTTCTAATTTAATTTTTGAATCTTTAACTTCTTGTTCTAATTTTTTAATTTGTTCTTTAATCTTTTTAGCTTCTTCTTTAGCCGCTTTTGATACTTCTTTTTGTTTTGAAGCAATAACTAATTTAGTTCTTTCCAAATCAGCTTTAAGCTTATTAATTTGAGCTATTTTACCAGCTTGGTTAGTGTTATTTATTTCGTTAAAATTTGGTTTTGTGTATTTAAGTTCTTTAACTCCTAATGAAGCTTTTAACTCGGCATCTTTTGGTATGTTTAAATATTTTTGTTTATCTAATATACCTTTAGTAATTAGCTCTATAATTCCACTTTCACCAATCTTTGCTTCAAGTTGAGCGTACCTTTCTAAAGATAGTCTTCTAGGTATATAACCTCTATTAACATTAAACTCAGCACCTTCAATTCCTAACTCTTTTAATGTTTTACCCCAACGCTCAAAAGCGTCAGCATAGGCATTTGCCGCTCTAGCTATATGTTTATTTTTTAATAATTCTTTATCTAATAAATTTTTATTATTAGGGTCAAATGATCTAATAGCCCTAGTAACTTTTTGCATGAAATCGGTTCTGGCATTAACGTTAGCTAATCTACTAAAAAAGTTTAAACCGTTTTCTTTTAAATATTCGTTTAATGAATCTCTAACTTCTCTAGCAACACCATTCATAGATATTGCTAAATACTTATCTCTAATAAGTTCTACTGTTTCTTCTTGTGATGCTATTCTTTTACTTACTCTACCTTCTCCTTTAAAGGCATAACCTATTGGGTCTTCTAAAAATTTATAAGCAAATGATCTTGCAAGTTCTGATAGACTACCACCAAATGCACCTGATTTAGTTAAACTAAATAATTTAGCTACTGGCCAATCTCTTTTACCAGAATATATAATAGATTTATCAACTACATCAGAAGTATCTAATAATTCATTTACATCTAAATGAGTTTTTGCGTCAATTTTTGAAGTGTTTACATCTTCAAATAATTTTTCACCTTTTGGAGTTTTCTTTAAACCAGCATCTTTAAGTTCTAAGTTTTCAATATCTTTAGCTACTCTTGATAATTGTGCTTTTCCAATAACACTGATACCACCTCCAAGAGCACCACCTAATGCCGCCGCTACTATAACATCTACAGCACCAACGCTTGGGCTTTCGTTAGCTTGAATACCCATTGTTGCACCCTCATAAGCACCAAATACTAATCCATTTTCAAAAAATCTTTCTAATCTACTTGCCGTTAAAGACTGTTTAGCCATCATAGCTTTTTGTATGTAGCCAAAACCTATTAAGTTAGCTGGGTCTAAAGCATAAGAGCCAATGTCTAGGAAAAGTCCTGTAGCACCCATTTTATGGAGAATGTCTCTATTATCTTGCTCCATTTTAACTCTGTCTATTAAGTGGTAAAAATGCTCTCTAGAAACAGCGTCAGTAAAAAACTCGTAATACTCAGGACGTATTTGATTATCGTTAAATGCTTTTTTTATTTCTACTTCATTATCTTTCCAAGAAAATCCATTGGGGTCTGGGGTATAGCTTTGGTTAATTAAAGTTCTACCAAGTGTAAAAGCAAGAAAATTTAATTTTGCCGCTGTTGCCGCCCCAGTAAATAAACTTGGTCTAGGTTCTGGTTGATTTTGAAAAGTTTTAAAAACTCTATCCATATACAGCTCCCCGTTCATTTCTTTTTGAGTAAGTGGGTCGTCTGCTATTTCAAGTTTTTTTTTAGTATCTATATTTGAAATTTTATTTATTAAATAATCTGCTTCTAAATTTCTTCTTGGAGAATAATCATCACCAAAATTTCTAAGTTCAGCAACTACACCTTCAATATTATTATCTAAGGCTTCTTTAAAAAATTTAGGAGTACGCTTTAAATCACCATACTGAAAACCAACAGAAGTTATTACTGTTTGTAAAGCTGGGTCTAGTTCATTAAACTTTTTATATCTAGTTAATTTATCATATTGTTTTTCAATATTATCAGCATAATAATTATTTACAGTATTATTAAAATCTGGAAGCTTATCTTCTGGTATTGTTAAATTTTTAGCAATTTCATCTGCTTTAGCACCTTTTAAACCTAAGTAGGGTCTAAATGTGTCAAGAATAGATAGATCTTTAAAACCAAGATTTTTTATTGTTTGTTCTGTTTGTTGACCAAGGTCAAATCCAGCCCCAATAGTTACACCAGAATTTTCATCTATAGTATTATCTTTGTTTCTAGGTACATAACCAGTAGTTTCATTACCTTCTCTATTACTGATAAAATCCCAATCTATATTTCTCATATTATTTTATAAAAGCGTTTGTAATCATTGGTATTAATCTATATTTATTTATTTCTTGGACTGCTTCTGATCGTTTTTTAGCTAAATCAAAACTTTTTCTTTCATTGTCAGAAACTTTTAATTTGTTATCTGCTTTCATCTTTTCTAAAAATGGCTGTAAATCTATTTCTAATCTTTTAGTTTCTTTAATAGGACTGCCATCTTGACGATAACCAACAACTTTTTCTATTAAGACAGGTTCATAATAATTAACGCCATTTCTTCTTGTAAACCACGCAGTTTTACGGTCTGGGTTAACTGCAAAATCATAATCATCAAAATCAACTTTATACCCAGCTAAATTCCCTAGATCTGCACTTGGGTTATTTTTATATAATTCTTTATTAAATTTATCACGGTTGAAATCTCCGTAAGTTTTCGGCTCTTTAACTTTATCTTTATCAGGTACATACTGAATACCTTTCATGTAATTTATAACTTCATTTTTAAATGCGTCGTAATTAGAGTCTTCAATTCCAAGAGATAATAGTTTACTTCTACTAGTTAGAACCCCAGATTTATCTTCGTAATAATATTTTTTTATAAATTCTTTAGTACTGTCAACGTAATTAGTACCGTCTTTATCTAAACTTTTAAAATAAGAAGCTGTGTTATAAATTAAATCTCTATTATAAATATTTTTTAAAGAACCAGAAAATTGGTTTGCAAGTTCAGTACGATCTTTATTGTCTAGAGTAGTTAATTTTTTACTCTGCTCTAATTCCGATAGTGTTTTAATTATATCTTGTTTGTTTTGACCAGCTCTAAATAATTGAACTGCCATATACCATTTCATGGCATCTTTTGAATTTTCATTACCATCAAAATATCTAGTTAAAGCACCTTGCTCATCTAATCTTAAAGCAAGTGCAAAAGCTTTTTGCGTATCTAAGTTATAAGTAGAACTTAAAGGTCTATTTAGTAATTGCTGTAATTCGGGTATAGGGGGATTTTTAGCAAAAGTTGGTGAAAGTTGTTGAAATGTATAATCCCAAGCTTCTACAGTATTACCGTATCTTTTTTGATACTTTGTTAAAGTTTTATTAAATAAATTATTTTGTAATTGTTTTAACTCTGCGTTGTCAAACTCAGATATATTATTGTTGTAGTATTTATTTTCAAAATCAACAACTTTTAAAGCTTTACTTAAATTTACTAGAGCTTGTGTAGCTTCTTCTTGTAATTTTGGGTTAAATATAATCGGCGGCGTTCCATCTGGTCGTTTTTCAGTTAATAAAAGTGAAAATACACCCGCATAATCGCCGCCTTGTTGAGCGTGAAAATTTGCTTGTTTAACTACCAATTTATCAAAATCTAAATTTGTAAGAGCTGGATTTCTATTATTTTTTAAATCATAAAATTGTTTTAAAAACTCCTGCTCAAAATTTTGTCTAATATATTCTTCTTGTTTACCTGCAAAGTTTTTACCAGACTCATTTAAAGGTATAGTTGCTCTAAAATCTGTAGTTAATTTATCAATTACTGTTTCATGTATAGTAGATATTTTATATGCAGTATCAGTTTGTATTCTGTCTTGAAGCTCTGCGTTTTGAAAAGCAAATTCTTTTTCTCTAATCCAATCTTTTGTTTTATTTGTTTCTTTTCTAAAAGCATCTTGGAAGAATGGGTCGTTTTGTTTATCTTGTAAATAAGCTTGCGTAGCTATTTTATAATCTTGTTCCCAATTATAGTTTGGGTCAGCTCTATTTTCTAAATATTTATTTTTCCACGTTCTAGCAAATTCTTCATTGGAATTATTTGCATACTGCTTATATGCTCCAACTCTTGCCCAGCCATTATAAATATCTGGGAAACCATCTTGATGAGCTTTACGAGCTTCTTCAAGCGTCATTCCATTAACTGTATTAGCACCTAAGACAGCATCTTGTTCGTTTTGTCTGTCAGCACCTTGTTTTGCTAATTCATATATTTTAGGGTTTAATGAACCTAACGCATCAGCCAACACAGAAAAAGTATCTTTACCTATTGGTGCTGGTGCTATTTTAGATTCAATACCTTTAGATGCTGGTAAATCTGATATTGCTATATTAACACCTAAGTCAGTAGAAATTTTAGCCATTATTTACTACCACTCCACGCACTTGGTTCTAAAGAATACTCGGTCATACTTCTAGCTCCGTCAAATGGTTGTGAATTTCCAAATAAAGTATTAGGAGCTTGTGTAGACATATACATTCCAGCTATGTTTCCGCCTGCTTTAAGAGCATATGGTAATATTGAAGGTCTGTAAGCTGTTGGTAAAGACAACACTTGATTTACATAATTTCGATTAGTTTCTTCTCTATTAGTGTCGATTGCCCTTACATAATTTTCATAATTAGTATCAATAGTATTAAAAGCAAAACCACGTTGTCTTTCAATGTCGCCTAGTAAAGTGTCTACAACATTTCCACCAATTCCTTTTTCTCCAATTTTAGTTTTAGCTGTTCCAAGTAATTGTTTAGCTTTAATATCTGTATTAAATTTATTTAATGAAGCTTTTTGCACTTCTAATTCTTTTTTTCTTATTAAAGAATTGTCAGAATAAATAGCGTTATCTCTTAAAGTTTCAGCTTGATTAGCTGATCTTTCGTTAGTAGCTTTTGCTGATGCGTCGTCAGCTTTATATGACATATATGCACTTGCTACTTGAAATATAACATATGCCGTTGGATTACACATAATTTAAGTCCTCTCGTTTTTTCATAAAACCATGAAATTTAATGTTGTTAAAATATTTGTCGTTGATAATTGTAAATCCACAATACTTAATCCAATCAAGATGAAGTTTATTTCTGCTATCTATGTAATTAAATAGTATTGGAAATTTGAACTGCATTTCCTCGACACGATTAATACAGTTTTTAATAAAAGTTTTTTTAATTTTATATAATTCATTTGTGCATAAAAGATATGGTGCACCAGTATTTTTGTTATATGGTGATGCCGTTACTCCATAAATTCCAGCAACTTTATTATTAACTAAAAAAGATTTAGAATAAGTAGAATTTAAAATACTTTCTTTTAATGGTTTATAAATTTTATCTTGACCAGTAATTGTTTGTACTTCTAGTAAATCTTCTTTTCTTAAATTAGAAATTAAATCTACAATGTCATCTATTGTAGTATTTCTTTCTATAATATTCATTACACAGCTACTCGTTGTGATAATATAGTAAAAAGACCTTCCCACTCAGCCGATAAGAAATTACATGGTAAATAACTGTCGCTATTAATTTCTATATCAATGTCTATGTTTCTACATTGTATCGGACAGCTAAAACTTCCACTTTCTAAAGTTGGCTTACCTAAAATGAAATTACTAGAACCTAAAATTTGTCCCGTAAATTGGTATATACTTGTATCTCTAGCTGTAGGAAATAAACTTACATTAAAATACCCAGTATCTCCGTAAACAAGTTTTAATTTTTTAAGTTGTAATCTACCAGAATTAATTGTGGAAGTTGTACCAGAGCCTCTTTGCTCTCTTACATAAAAAGTAGAAAATCTGTATTTAAAATTATATTTATTACCTATATAAACTGGGTTGCTAGAATAATTACCAACTACTACGACAGTTGTTGAAGTTGATGAGTTAATATCAACAGATCGGCCTCTTTGTGTTGAAGACCAGTCGCCACCTAATACTACTGCCCTAGTTTGCGTATCTGGGTAGGGTAGAGTAAATGTAGTTAAATTAGTGGTAGAATTATAAGTTCCAGTAACACTAACTTTCCTATCTAATAATACTGGGAAAGTTAAGTTAGTATCAACTTCATTAGTTTTTAGATTTATCTTTTCTAAATAAACTCCGTCGTCTCTTTTAACTATTAGATAAAAAAATGTATCTATAACTTCACCGTCTAATAATACTGTTCCTGTTGGGAAGATATATTTAGACCAAGATTTTTGTAGCGATTTATTACTAGAGTCAAAATAAAATTTATAAACGCCTATTGTGTTTCTTGCCTCACTACTAAAAGCAAATAAAGTGTTTTCTGTGTTTGAACCTTTTAATGAATAAACCCTACCATTCAAATATCTAGGGACATTTAATGAAGTATCATTTGCTTCTTTTGTTAATAAATCACTTGATAAAAAGTATTCACTTACACCAGCATAAGTTCCTCGTCTAAAAGAGAAGTATACATTTTTACCTATTGGTATTGGCTTACAAATAGAGTCAATTTCGTATTCAGTTGCTTGGTTAATAGCTACTGTTTTAGAAGTTAAAGTTTCTTCTGGTTTTAATAAAAATTGTGTAGTGTCAGAAAATAATAAAAGTTCTTCATTTAATGCTACAGCCCATTTTAAATTACTTACTCTATTATGACTTACAGCTACATCAACTGCGTCATCGTCTAATATTGTAGTTACTGTTTCTGGGTAGAAAGTAAAAAATTCACTTACTTTTGAAAAGATAACATTTTCATCAGATAATAAACCTAGTCTGTTTCTGTAAAAGAAAATATCTTGAATTTTATTACCAACAAAACTTGGGTCGCTAGCTGTGTCTATATCACCACAAGTTCTTCCGTTATATGTCGGTACTGTGTATGATGTTGCTCCTATTGTATAACTTGAACCATCAGCTTTACAAAATCTAAAATTTCCATCAGCTGTTCTAATTAATACGTGAGGAAGTGTTGCTGTATTAAAATTATTATCTAAACCATCTGCAACAGTTTCAACCCAAGCGTCCCCGTCCCAGTAAACATAGTAATTATCAAATTCCGTACCTTTGTCCCCAGTTACTTCAACTAAAAACCCAGTGTAGCCTTTATATGGTAAATCTGAAAATGAGTTGGTTTTATTTTTAACTAATATTAAACCGTCACCACCAATACCATCACTAACACTTGCTGTAAATGTACCAGTTGTTTTTGCAAAATAAATTATAGAACCATCTCTAACAATCGTATAGCCAGAAGGAAACGCTGAAACTAAATCGTTATATAATTCTGTTGCTATATTATCTGTAGTTATTGAAGATGCGTTTGAAGCAGTTGAGTTATCTAAAGTTTGATAACTAGCAACTGAACTTCCATTTATTTTAATTTCGTATGTTGTTTTATATTGACCATTTTTAACATAAAAAATTGCTTCGTCTGGTCTAGTGTTAGTTACGTTACCAGATTTAGCTACAGTTATAGTTTTATTTACAACAAAGGTAAAATCTGCAACAGTTACAAGGTTTATATCTTGAACTGGATTAGTAGTTGTTAAATAAGTTAACGAAGGTGCTACTACTGTTTTTTGATTACCACTTAAATCATAAACTTTTATAGAACCATTATTAATTAATACTGTGTATCTTTCTGTTGAGTCTCTATTAATAAAATGAATTTTACTATTAGTAAAAGTATCACTATTTAATTTTGCTACGTGAATTGATGGAGGTCTTTTACCAAGACCATAAACAACATCTGATAAACCATTTTCTTGAGTTTCAGCTTGGTTAGGTAATCTTATTGTATCTGGTTGCTGACTTACTCCATTTAATAAATTTGGAATACTTGTGCTGATTAATTTTGAAGCCATTAGTCATTAATAATTGATGATTTATTTGGTTGATAATTACCTCTGTCTAAAACTCTATAAACATCATAATTTCCAGTTAAGATATTATGACGACCAATATCTCCCTCAGCTTCTTTTAAGCTCATATAAGATTGTAATTCGTCCATTTCATGGAATTTATGTAATTCAGAAGAAACTAACATTCTGTCTTGAAATATTCTTGATGCTCTAACTAAAATATAATGACGTGCTACTTCTGGTAATTCTGAAAAATCTAATAAAAATACTATATTAACTTTTATGTTATCTGTTATTGTAAAAGTATTATTTACCCTGTCGTAAAGTTTTCTATTTCTTTCAACAAAGTCGTGTCTTCTATATCCATCAGCTAACTCAACTCTTAATGCGTTTGCTGGAAGTTCAATTTGATTATTGTTATTAGGTGTTAAAGAATAATTTATGTCTGTGTTAAAAAACCAACCACGAGCTTGTACTTCTCTTGAAACGTGGTCTAAAATTTGAATAGCGATTGATACGTCATTAGTTGTGGCGTTGGTAATACTAGATACTGGTATTTCACCGATGCTTGTAAGCATTGTGTTTATAGCTTCAAGCTTACTTGTTACTGTTAATGACATTATTTATAATTGTTTGATTAATTTTATTAAGAGGGGGATTGCTCCCCCTCCTACTTAATTTACATTACGAGG